>ENA-UOOK01001978-UOOK01001978.1-fermentation-metagenome-genome-assembly--contig:-NODE-1978-length-25993-cov-16.148469_pt1 | contig 25993 bp, 19 predicted proteins | sample MGYA00245777_ERZ724023 | MGnify/ENA primary metagenome ERZ724023 (study PRJEB28704, sample SAMN03018312) | fermentation metagenome | biome: anthropogenic terrestrial biome; feature: soil... | reverse complement strand
TCGGCGTCGTACCGTCGTTCCTGTTCGCCTTCGTTTTGACCGGATGGATCGGTATGGCGGCGCTCACACGCAAACAGTTCTACCGCTTTAAAGGACAGGAATTCGTTCTCGCGGCGAGGACGCTCGGCGCGTCAGACCGGCGGCTGATGTTCAAGCACATTTTCCCGAACTCGCTCGGCACGATAATTACGAGCTGCGCGCTTGTCATACCGGGCGTTATACGCTCCGAAACCACGCTTACCTACCTCGGAATCATCAATATTTCCGATTTTGCGGGGACGAGCATCGGAACGCTGATGTCGCAGGGTCAGACCTCGATGACGACCTCGTCGACATCGACATCCTCATCGCCGAGGTCGATGCATTGGGCCGGGGCATCGGCCCGGCAGCGCTCGTCCTTCTTCTCGAGCGTCTACGGGCGGACCCCGCAGTGCGCTATGCCGGAGTCGGGCCCTCGGCATCCAACGAACGCGCGGTCCGGGCGTACAGGAAGGCCGGCTTCCGACTGTGGCGCGAGTACACGGATCCGGACAGGGGACCGTGCCAGGTGGGCAGTTTGACTGGGGCGGTCACCTCCCAAAGAGTAACGGAGGTGCCCAAAGGTTCCCTCAGGCTGAATGGAAACCAGCCTAAGAGTGTAAAGGCATAAGGGAGCTTGACTGCAAGGCCAACGCGCCGAGCAGATACGAAAGTAGGGCTTAGTGATCCCACGGTTCCGAGTGGAAGGGCCGTGGCTCATCGGATAAAAGCTACCCCGGGGATAACAGGCTAGTCAGGTCCAAGAGTTCATATCGACGACCTGGCTCGGCACCTCGATGTCGGCTCATCGCATCCTGGGGCTGGATAAGGTCCCAAGGGTCGGGCTGTTCGCCCGTTAAAGCGGTACGCGAGCTGGGTTCAGACCGTCGTGAGACAGGTCGGTCTCTATCCACTGTGGGCGTAAGTGATTTGAAAGGATCTGTTCCTAGTACGAGAGGACCGGAATGGACAGACCTCTGGTTTGCCAGCTGTCGTGCCAACGGCATAGCTGGGTAGCTACGTCTGGCAAAGATAACCGCTGAAAGCATCTAAGTGGGAAACTTGCCTTAAGATTAGATCACTTTTATCGTCAAGATAGTAAGATCGCAGGTAGACCACCTGCTTGATAGGCAGTATGTGTAAGTGCAGCAATGCATTGAGCTAAACTGTACTAATGATCGAGGGCTTCAAACGTGGTGCGGAGAACTCGACGCTTTTTCATCATAGTTTCGCTATAATCTTGCAAATGATATTCTTTTTATTGACATAGAATTATGTCTCTTGGTGATAGTAGCGACGAGGATACACCCGGTAACATCCCGAACCCGGAAGTTAAGCTTGCCAGCGCCGATGGTACTTGGGGGGCAGCCCCCTGGGAGAGTAGGTCATTGCCAGGAGACTTTTTCATTTAACACGAAAATTTTCCCGTCTTATGATGAGTCACAATAATTTTACATCCCCCCAATTTACCATACACTTGTCCTCTTCCATCCCGGTGCATTTTTTTGAATATTACGAAGGAGCAAGTTCTGCTCGCTTAGCTCCCAGCATCATCACCGCCTTTCGTACATGACGATAACGCATATTATTTGTGGGGAACGTGCACTGCGCGTTCCGGCGAAGCCATCTTTTCGTAGGGAATGTGCACCGCGCGTTCCGGCGAAGTCTTGTTGTTGTAGGCAACGCGGCTTGTACCGTTCCGGCGAAGCTATCTTTTCGTAGGGAACGCGGCTTGACCCGTTCCGGCGAAGTCTTGTTGTAGGGAACGCGGCTTGTCCCGTTCCGGTGAAGCCATCTTTTCGTAGGGAACGCGGCTTGTTCCGTTCCGGCGACATCTTGTTGTTGTAGGGAACGCGGCTTGTCCCGTTCCGGCGAAGCTATCTTTTCGTTGGGAATGTGAACTGCGCGTTCCGGCGAAGCTATCTTTTCGTAGGGCGAGATTGAGGGGTTTATGACATCGGTGTGACGGCTATGTTACCCCCCCCTCAATCCGCCATACACAATGACCACACACAACGGCGGATTGGAGGCGCTAAACACTCTTGCCAATGGAAATAACCGGAACCTCCAATACCTACTTCGCCGGTACAGACATCACGCCCTACAGCTGCTTTCGGGACGGCGTGGCAACCGTCACCTACGCTGCAATTTATTATTCACAAAAAATCATATTCTTTTACATTGAGATTTGCTGACTAGCCACACATAAGTGTACAGAAGCTTGGTATAATCCTAAAAGGCTACGTTCGGCTTTAATTTATATGAGTCCATTGGAGTATGAAGAAATGAGGGGCGCCCGAATCTGCTAACCTGATGCCACCCCTAACTTAATCCTATTACCCCAATCGTATTTATAAGCAACTAAGGGAAAGTTATGGAAACCAGAATTGATTTTGATAGCAAGGTCGCTTATTATTTGCAGCTCAAAGCGATCATCCAGCGGCAAATTGATTCCAAGCAATTAACAACAGGCGATATGCTTCCAAGCGAATCTGATTATTGCGCCACTTATAAAGTAAGCCGCACGGTGGTTCGGCAGGCATTGATGGAACTGGAACACGAAGGCGCGATTATCAAACGCAGGGGTAAGGGTACTTTTGTCACCCATCCGAAGATAAACATTGCTCTAACCCAGTTAAAAACCGGATTTAGCAAGGAAATGGACCGGCATGGTCAGAAAACCGATTCCAGGGTGCTGCGCCAGCAACTGATTGAGCCTCCGACCAAAGTGCGGGAAAGTATGAACCTCCAAAAGGAAGAAGACAGGGTGATTCATGTCGAACGGCTGCGTTTTGTTAATAACGTGCCTATCATCCTGCAGAATTTATACCTGAATTCACCTCTTTGTGACCTCTTGTTGACAGCCGATCTTTCGAAATCGCTTTACGAGAGCCTTTATACGGTATGCCATCTTGAACTTACCAAGGGCGACCGGATTATTGAAGCCGTGGCTGCCAATGAAAAAGAATCGAGGTTGTTGAACGTCGACAAAGGTACACCAATGTTAAAAGTGACTACCTTCAGTTACTTGGAAGATCAAATCTTGGTGGAGTATGCGGTTGATATCTACCGGGGCGACCGGGCGACAATTGAAGCCAAGGTGGTCAATTATCGGACCTACGGAAAAAATGCCATCACGAGTTCAGACCCATCGAATTATGTCTTGATCGCGACGGATTAATAAAGGTGCATTGATTTATGAGTTACAGACAATTCATCACCGTCAAAATTCCTGATACCAACGAGATTTTCGACCTGGAAGTGCCCGCAGATCAAAGCATTGATGCGATTATGCCCTCGATTCTCAAAGTGCTCAAGCACTCGGCGGTAAACCCAAAATATCAGATTCCATATTTCCTATGGAAAGAGAATGGAGAAAGGCTGAACATGGCTCAGACCTTCCAGCAGGGTGGCGTTGGCAACTTTAGCATCCTGATTCTGGACAGCAAACCCCCGGTGCAGAAAAAAACAGCGGTGCGAGCTGCCCCTCCAACCCCTGCGCCACCCGCCCCGACACCATCCAGCGCCACAAAAGCTTCAGAGCCGGGTAAAGCAAGCCATGCTGACGTGCCGGCGGACACGGCAGTAACAAGTGAGATTCAAAAACCAATCCCCGCACCTTCCCAAGCCGAGAAACCAAAAACCAAGGGAAAAACAATCCAGGAACTGGTTGCGAAAAAGAAAAAGCCGGGTGTAATCAAACCTGGACAATCAAAGTAGATCACGAAAAAGCGGAATCAATCAGAGTCGGACGTTGTTTCCGATTCTAATTGCTCAATGGCGGTGGGTGTCGACGTGGCTGGTTTCAGGGCTTTCAGCCAGCGCCCGAGCGCATCTTCCGGATTTTCGTTCTCGTTCCAATAAGCGAGAGCCTGGATCATGTTAGCCTGACCGCGGGAGATGATGTAACCTCTTCCCGCAGGCAGCCCCATCGGCACTGAACCGGTTGGTCTGCGTGTGTTATTATATTCGTCGATCCCTTCCGTGCCGCCCAGCAGAACTCCGCAGCCGGATTTTTTAACCCTGTCGATGAATTTTTGAAAACCGGGATGGAAGAAACGCCATCCCTTTTTTCGAATTTCCCAAGCATTTTTAGGAAATGAAGTTACGTTCAATATGTCCGAATGAATGTTCGCTTGATGTAAAATTGCTCTCAGAAAGCTGTCCTGTCATAAGAAGAGAAGAAGACGATGGAAGAAAAAAAGTACACCCTGGAGCTGCTCAGAAAAATGCTTGGACCGGATGCAAATTTCAGGCAAGGGCAATGGGATGCGATCGAGACGGTTGCGATCAAAAAACAGCGTGCGTTGGTAGTGCAGCGTACGGGTTGGGGCAAAAGTATGGTCTATTTTCTTGCCACCAAATTACTACGCGAGAAAGGTAATGGACCAACACTTTTGATCAGCCCGCTTTTATCTCTTATGCGCAACCAATTGGAGGCAGCGGAGAGGATTGGTCTCAAAGCTCTGACTATCAATAGCGATAACGATAAGGATTGGCCCGAGATCAACGAATCGCTCCAAAAAAACAATTGCGACTTGCTGATAATCTCCCCTGAGCGGTTGAATAACAGGGAATTTCTCCAGAAGGTACTGCCGAGCATATCAGGACGGATTGGCATGCTCGTTATTGATGAAGCGCATTGTATCTCTGATTGGGGGCACGATTTTCGTCCGGATTACAGGCGCATCGTCCGCATCATCAACATCTTGCCTAGAGGCGTTCCCGTTCTCGGCACCACTGCAACAGCCAACAATCGCGTAGTTGGAGATATTCATTCCCAACTTGGGCAGCAATTACTGGTACTTCGCGGTCCGTTGGACAGGGAATCTTTGCGCCTGCAGAGTATCCGACTGCCATCCCGCGCGGGAAGATTGGCATGGTTGGCTCACAATATTCATAAATTTAAAGGCAGTGGAATCATCTATTGCCTTACTCAATCTGACACGGAATGCGTCGCCAATTGGTTGAATCAGCAAGGGTTTTCAGCCAAGGCGTATCACGCCGGTCTGGAGGGACAGGACGAACGCCTCTTGCTCGAAAAAGCCTTCTTAAACAACGAGATTTCCATCCTTGTTGCTACTGTTGCCCTTGGAATGGGCTTTGATAAACCCGATATTGGTTTCGTAATCCACTTTCAAAGCCCGTCGTCTGTAATCACTTATTATCAACAGGTTGGTCGGGCTGGCAGATCCCTTGACAAAGCATACGGAATTTTACTTGCGGGTGAGGAAGACCAAAGCATCCACGAATACTTTATCCGCACAGCCTTTCCGTCACCACAAGCTTATCTTGATGTGCTGAATGCACTCCAAGATAATGAAGGACTGAGTTTCGGAGGAATATTGGATAGAGTAAATATCTCCTGGGGTATGGCGGAAAAGGTATTGAAGCTTCTCGAAATCGACGGCGCAATCGGAAGGGAGAATGCTGTCTATTTTAAAACACCAAACCCATGGCACTACGATCAAAACAGAATCGAACAAGTTCTGGCTCTGAGAAAAACCGAATTGAATGAAATTGGCAGTTATGTGGATTATCAAGGTTGTTCGATGGCATTCCTCCTCCGGTCTTTAAATGACTCACAAGTATCAAATTGTGGACGTTGTGCCAATTGCCAGGGTCGTAAGTTGTCTGCGGCGGTACCAGATTGCCTGGTGAGTGATGCAGAGCGCTACCTGGACACCATTCCTATTGAAATCGTTCCCAAACGCACTGCGCCTGCCGGGCTATTACCAGAGAAGAATAACAGAATCCCTGCAGACTTTCAAAATATGACCGGTAGAGCGCTGTCAAAGTATGGCGAAACTGGCATGGGAAGAATCGTGGCAAATGATAAATACAATAATGGGAAGTTTTCACAAGAATTGATACGAGCGTCGGTCAATATGATACTTTATCACTGGAGACCAGATCCGATGCCAGAGTGGGTTTGTTGTATCCCTTCGACCCGACATCCTTTACTTGTGCCTGAACTTGCCAAAGCGATTGCAGATAGTCTGGGGATTCCCTTTGTGCCTCTTTTTCGCAAAACGACTCCTTCACCAGAGCAAAAAGGAATGCTCAACCATTCGAAGCAAGCTAAAAATGTTTTTCAGAGCCTGGGTATAGCCGGTAATGTCTATCAGCAGCCTGTCTTATTAATTGATGATATTATTGACTCCGGCTGGACTCTGACCATAGCAGGATACCTGTTGCGAAAAGCCGGCAGCGGGTTTGTTTACCCTTTTGTGCTGGCGAAAGCGACTGGAAGGACGATTGGATGATGCTTACCGCTGACTCACAGGTAATTGTATCTTTGTGTTCGCATATTGGCTTGACTTCCCAACCCGATATCTCTCCGTTTTCAACCAGGGAATGGAACGTTTTGTCGAAAAAATTGGGACAGCATGGGCTGCGACCGGAGGATCTGCTACAGTTGGAAACGGAGCAGCTTGATAGTCTTATAGATCATAACCAGAAGATGAATAAGCGTATCAGCACGCTATTAAGTCGTGCTGGCTCGCTGGCGATCGAACTTGAACAGCTGGAATCGCTGGGGGTCGGGGTTGTGACCCGGGTCGACGAAGATTATCCTGCTCGTTACAAGCAGCGCCTGAAGGAAAACGCGCCTGTCCTGTTGTTTTACTCTGGTGAAAGAGCCTTGCTGGGGCAGCCGGGTGTGGCGATTGTCGGTTCGCGGAACCTGGACGAGGTAGGTGAGCAGAGTGCCAACTTTATCGGCAACGCCTGCGGTCTGGCAGGGTTGGTGCTCTATTCAGGTGGTGCACGGGGAGTGGACAGTCTAAGCATGAAGGCAGCCCTTGATGCTCGTGGTTTTGCTGTCGGCATCCTGGCAGACAGCCTTGAAAAAGCGATTCGAAACCCCGGGTATCGAAGTGCAATCGTTGAGAGAAATGTGTGCCTGGTGACGCCTTACTCTCCCTCCGCGCCTTTCAATGCCGGCAATGCGATGGGACGCAATCGCTTGATTTACACTTTGGCAGATTTCGCGATTGTGGTTGCCAGTGAATTTGAAAGAGGTGGTACATGGGCGGGTGCAAACGAAGCGTTGAGGGCTGGCTGGTTGCCGGTATTCGTGTTACAGCATGAACACATGCCGCTAGGCAACATGAAATTGATCGAACGTGGGGCAATACCTTTACCTCACCCCTTTCCCGGACATCATTCTGAGCTGTACCAATGGCTACAAGCCAATTCTCCCGATGTTGGTCCTGATAAACAAATGAGTCTGTTTTAGAACACAAAACTGAACCAGGCGAAGCGTTTCCCAAGCCCACAGAAATTCCTGTACGTTTTCATCATACAGGCAAAGACAACCTTTTTCGTTTGACTTTGCCCTATGGCTGTGATAAAATCACATATGTGAATAAGCATGCAACTATGTGAATATTTGGAGGCGAATGCAGCGAAACAATACCAGACCAGAGCGAATGAATCTTCTCGCAGACGTTGCCGAGTTGTACTATATTCAAGGTGAAGACCAGGCACAAATCGCTAAGCGCCTGAACCTTTCGCGGTCAATGATATCGCGCATGTTAAATGAAGCCCGTAAGCTTGGGCTTGTGAAAATTCACATTGAACGACCGATTAATCAAAACAGCCAACTTGAATCCGCCCTCCGAAAAGAATTTGGGTTAGATGATGCCATCGTAGTCGATAACATACAAAATTCCGTCCTGCTTCCATCAATCGGCAAGGCAGCTGCCCAATATCTCGAGAAGAGTTTACTTGTCGGGCAGGTTTTGGGTATATCGTGGGGCACAGCGATTAGCGCCATGGTGGATGAAATCCACTTTGACAAGCAGGTTGTCGGAGTGCGAATCGTTCAACTCCTGGCTTCTTTGGGCTCGCGTATCCATGAATATCATGGTATTTCGATTGTGCATCGGCTTGCCGAAAAGTTGGGTGGTGAAGGTTATTATATCAACGCCCCGGCACTGGTCGAGAATTCTCAAATCGCAGGAATGCTGAAGGGAAACCCGGACATTCAGGAAACATTACGGTTGGGAAGCCGGGCTAACCTGGCGGTGTTTGGCATCGGCAGTGCTGAACCGAGTGTTTCTCCTTACGTGATCGGTGGATACCTTGCGGAGCAAGAAATGCAAAAAAGATATGACGATGGTGCTGTTGGTGATGTATGCGGCAACTTTTTTGACATCAATGGAATTAGCAGCGCGCAAGATGTTCAGGAACAAATGATAGGGCTCTCCCAGAAAGAAATCCTGAAGATTCCACTGCGAATTGGTATTTCTGGCGGGGCAAAAAAGGTTCGACCGATCATTGGTGCACTGCGGGGTAAGTATGTGAATATTTTAGTAACTGATTCATACACAGCTCATAACGTGATGGAGCTAAACAAATGATTCAGAATATGATTTGGAAGGAAAGTAAATGACTGATTGGAAAAAACTGGAATTTGACAACTATGAAACTACAGACGTCCTGGAAACATCTGCAAGACTAAAACTCAAGCCAAACGATTTGATCGAGATGTATCGGACGATGATCAAGATCAGATTGTTTGAAGAAATGGCAGATAAACAATATGCCCTGGGCAAGGTTCATGGGACCATGCACCTTTCTGCAGGTCAGGAAGCTGTCGCGGTAGGCTCAGGCTTTGCTGTTGACCGGGAAGACTATTTGCTCAATCACCATCGTGGACACGGACATTTTATAGCCAGTGGGGCGGATGTCAACAAAATGATGGCTGAATTTTTGGGCAAAGAGACCGGTTATTGCCATGGTCGCGGGGGCTCGATGCATATTGCGGATGTGACTGCCAACAACCTGGGAGCCAACGGGATCGTTGGCGGAGGGCTTCAGCTTGCTGTGGGAGTTGGTCTGGCGATCCAGATGAAAAAGAAAGACCAGGTGGTCCTGACTATATTTGGTGATGGAGCGGCTAATGAAGGAATCTTCCACGAATCGTTAAATATGGCAGCGATTTGGGATTTGCCTATTTTGTATCTGTGTGAGAATAATCAATACGGCATGTCTGCTGATGTCACTCGTGTTTCAGCGAAAACTCCTTTTAAAGACCGTGCGGCGGCTTACGGCATCCCCGGTTATTACATTGATGGGAATGACGTTTTAGCTGTTTTCGAAACTATGCAAAAGGCTGCCGTGCATGCCCGCAGTGGTAAAGGACCGGTATTTGTCGAAGCCCAGACATATCGCTATTTTGGACATTCGAAGAGTGACCGAAATCTGTATCGAACAAAAGAAGAGATGGATTACTGGAAATCAGTCGAAGACCCGATTCTTCGTTTTGAAAACTTGCTATTGAAAGCAGATTTGATCACCAAAGAAAAGATAGATCAGATAAAAGATGAATTGAGTAAAGAGGTTGACGAGGCGGTGGTATTTGCAGAAAATTCACCGGAACCAGATGTAAAAAATTTAACGGAGTGGGTATATGCCTGAGATAACATATCGTGAAGCAATCCATGACGCGGTGACCGAAGAAATGCGTCGGGATGAAAATGTATTTTTAATTGGGGAAGATATCGGCACCTATGGCGGTGCTTTTGGCGTTAGTGCCGGAATGCTTGCCGAATTTGGACCAGAACGAATTCGTGAAACCCCTATTTCCGAGCTGGCAATTGTCGGCGCAGCAGCAGGGGCGGCTATGGTGGGGATGAGACCGATTGCCGAAATGATGTTTATGGATTTCATCCTTTTAGCGATGGAACCGCTGGTTAATCAAGCGGCGAAAGCCCGCTATATGTTTGGTGGAAAGGTCACCGTTCCCATGGTGGTTCGTATGCCAGGTGGGTCGGGAACCGGCGCGGCTGCCCAGCATTCGCAGTCCCTTGAAAGCCTGTTGATGCACATCCCCGGAATCAAAGTGGTCGCTCCGAGCACTGCGTATGACGCCAAGGGTCTGCTGCTTAGCGCGATTCGGGACCCAAATCCGGTTTGCTTTGTTGAACATAAATTGCTCTATAAAGTCAAGGGCGAGGTGCCTGATGGTGAATACACAATTCCGTTGGGTGTGGCGGATATCAAGCATCCCGGAACCGACATTACTGTGGTGACTTCCGGAATTATGGTGCAAAAGTCGCTGAATGTCGCAAAGAAGCTTGAAGCTGAAGGAATCAGTGCTGAAATACTGGATCTGCGAACACTGAGACCGATGGACACAGGCGCGATCAGTAGATCGGTTAAGAAAACTGGCAGACTGTTGGTTGTGCATGAAGCAGTACAGACTGGCGGTTGGGCTGGCGAAGTGATGGCTGTGGTTTCTTCGAGTGAGGCGTTTGATTATCTTGATGCACCAATGCGCCGCTTGGCTGGCAAAGACGTTCCGATTCCTTACAATCGTTTCCTCGAAGCGGCTGCAGTTCCCCAGGAAGCTGACATCGAAGCCGAAATTCGGGCGATCGTTAGAAACAAGTATTAGAGAAGGAGACAATATGCCAACTCCCTTTATTATGCCAAAAATGGATATGGATCAGGAAGTCGTTACGATTATGTCCTGGCTAAAAAAAGAAGGTGATCGGATCGAGAAGGGTGAGCCAGTAATTGAAGTCGAAACAGACAAGATTGCCAGCGAAATTGAAGCTCCTGAATCGGGAATTCTCGCTAACATTCTCTACCACGAAAATGAAGAAGCCCCTGTAACCAAAGTTGTGGCATATATTCTAAAGGAAGGTGAAACCCTTGAGGATATACCTGCTGAGAAAGAGAAACCCGTCGCAACAGCAGTTGTAGTTGAAGAGAATGCTGATGAGCTTGTTGAGAAGAAAGGGATTACTTTCGCGACCCCGCTGGCAGAAAAAATGGCAGCAGATCTGAATATCGAGATCAGTGAAATCCCAGGCAGCAGTGGAAAAGTGACTCGAAAAGACATAGAAGCCTATGCCACTCAAATCAAAGATCAGGTGAAACCAAGAGTGGAAACACCGGCAACTCCAGCAGCCAGACGGTTGGCGGAGGAATCAGGTGTTACAATTGACAATATTATTGGGACGGGACCAAACCAAAGGGTCCAGGCAGTGGATGTTATCTCAGCGAGTGCGCAGGCAGTAGCTCCAAGACCAATTAGAGTTCAGCCCGAAGCAGGGACACAGGTTCCACTGATTGGCAAACGGAAACGGACTGCCGAGAGACTGACAAGCAGTTATCAAGAAACCCCCCATATTTATTTGTCCGTGGATGTAGATATGACCAGGGCTGAGAGCACACGAAAACGCATCAATGTAATCGCGGATAACAATGGTGATTCGCCAGTCTCGATGACATCTTATCTGATTAAGGTTGTTGCCTGGGCTCTTAAGCGCCATCCCTATCTGAATTCCAAACTGGGTGATAATAACATTGTGCTGCTAAAAGATATTAACATTGGTGTAGCAACAGCTGTTGATGATGGTCTCATCGTGCCTGTGATTCACGAAGCCAACTTGCTCTCGATTCAAGACATCAACGAAAGATTACGCTATTTGAGCAAACAAGCGCGTGAGGGCAGCCTGGAGGCAGGTGAAGTATCTGGAGGCACATTCACGATATCAAATCTGGGTATGTATGGAATCCATTCATTCACAGCGATCATCAATCCACCCCAATCGGCAATTTTAGCGGTTGGTGGGTTGGTTCGAAAACCGATCGTAGTTGATGAACAAGATACAATTGAAGTTCGTCCAATGATAACCTTAACCTTGGGGGCAGACCACCGCATTGTCGATGGGGCTGTCGCGGCAATGTTCCTGTCAGATCTGGTAATGGGATTGGAATCCCCTGAAATAATGCTTTACCAGGGTTTTTAGTTATTCTGCCTGTAATGGAGGAAAAATGACATTAGGTGAGTATTTGACGGAAGAAACCATAAGCCTGAACCTCGAGGCTGAAACAAGTTCTGAGGTGATCAGACATCTTGGAAACAAACTATTCGATTGTGGTCTTGTTAAAGAAAGCTTCATCGAAGCTGCAATTTCACGTGAGCAAAATCTGCCAACAGGGTTGCCTTTGGAAGATGACCTTCACGTAGCAATCCCTCACACTGATATTGAGCATGTAAACAAACCCGGGCTGGCAATGGCAACCTTAAGCAAACCGGTTGTGTTTCAAAATATGGTTGATCCGAGCGACTCGGTCAATGTCAGCATCGTTTTCCTGATGGCGTTGGATAAACCACACGCCCAAATTGCCATGCTCCAGGAAATTGCCGGCGTGATTCAGGACGGGGAATTGTTAAAACGTTTGGTAAAAGCTCAGGAAGCCCGGGACGTGATCAGGGAATTTACAACAATTGGTAAATAGACACCAATTCTAATAAGAACCAATCATAGTTAAAAAAGGAGTATTTTATGATAGGAAAGAAAAGAATTCTTGTAGCGTGTGGAACCGCGATTGCCACATCGACTGTTGTCGCGAAAGCAATTGAAGAAGCTCTCGAAAAGCGGGGCATAGCTGCCACAATCCGCCAGTGCAAAGCGGCTGAAGTTCCCAGCCTGGCTGAAGACGTTGACCTCATCGTCACTACCACCCCTGTGGCAACCGACCACGGGAAACCTATTATCCAAACCCTGGCTTTTTTAACAGGGATCGGAAAGGAGGCAGTTATCGAGCAAATTGTAGTCGCACTTCAATCTATTCCTTAGTTTTTAAGCAAAGTATTTTATTGAAAGGAAATGAAGATGGACGTTCTCTTAGGTGGAATCAAGACTTTTTTTGATACCTTCGGTTCGACAATTCTTTTGCCCCTGATAATTATCATTCTGGCTTTGATTTTGGGAGCAAAATTTGGTCGTGCACTGCGTGCTGGTATCACTGTCGGTATCGCATTTATTGGTATCAATCTGGTAACTGGTTTGATGGGATCTGTATTGACTGAAGTTGGTCAATCGCTCACGGTGAATCTTGGTATTCAAAGAGATATTTTTGATGTGGGATGGCCTGCAGCTGCCGCCATTGCATTTGGTACAAATGTAGGTTTGGCTGTTATTCCTATCGGACTGATAGTCAATGTGCTTTTCCTCGTCTTGAAACTTACAAAGACTCTTAATGTAGATGTTTGGAATTACTGGCACTTCGCATTTCTTGGTTCATTCGTCTCAATTGTTACCAATAACCTGCTCTACGGTTTGATTGCGGCTGCAATAGCAGCTGCCCTGGCATTGTTCTTTGCAGACTGGACAGCGAGAGCTGTTCAACATTTCTACAACGTGCCAGGGATTTCCATTCCACATCTGACAGCAGGACCTGGCATCCCGTTCGCCATCCTGGTCAACTGGATTTTCGAAAAAATCCCCGCTCTTCGCAAGCTTCAGGCAGACCCTGACACTATCCGCAAGAAGTGGGGTCTTTTTGGTGAACCAATTGTCATGGGGTTCTTGATTGGTTTGGTTTTAGGCATCCTTGCCTTTGCCTTCAAAGTTCCCGAAGGCACAACCACTATGCAAACAATTGCAAAAATCCTGAATGTTGCCATGAGCCTGTCTGCGGTTATGTTGTTGCTGCCTCGTATGGTTTCCATTCTTATGGAAGGGCTCATCCCGGTATCAGAAGCAGCCAGTGAATTTATGCATAAGCGGGCTTCCGGACGAGAGATCTATATTGGTCTTGATGCTGCAATTCTGACTGGTCACACTTCAGCCATTTCTGCAGCTCTGGTATTGGTCCCGATCGCAATTTTTCTAAGCATTATCTTGCCTGGAAACCGTGTGATCCTCTTTGCGGATCTGGCGGTGATCCCATTCATGGTAGCTTTCTTTGCGCCGATTATGAAGGGAAACATCGTGCGCATGATTGCGGCTGGAACCCTTGAGCTGATCGCTGGCTTTTATATCGCTACGGCAATGTCCCCGGTCTTCACCGGTGCCGCGATTGAATCTGGGTTTGCGTTGCCTGAGAACGCGCTCCAGATCACCAGTATTGCCGATGGCTTCTTGTGGCCCAACTGGTTGTTTGTCAATGCAGTACGCCTGCTCGGGGGTCCCCTCGGATTGCTCGCGCTGGCTGTGCTCCTGGGGCTGGCTTTCTTCGGATTGTTGAAAAACACCAAGAAATGGGAACATATTGCCGGCGCTCCTGTTGAAGAAGAATAATAGTTTGTGATTTGGATGGGGAGAGTTATATCTCCCCATCCTGTTGAGGTGACTATGCTTGAAGCATTCATACGATCAATGTTGGGAACGGCTGGTTCAGCGGTGTTGGATTATTATATTGAGCATGCTGTGATAATTAACACCTTGATCTTTATCTACTTTGGTCTGATTCTCCTGGGGCGCAAGAGTTATCAGAATATGAAGCAAGCGTTGAAAGCGGAATTGGAAAAGGCAAGCAACAAAACGCTTGCCAACAGATCTGAAAAATGGTTTCAGGACTTGCTGGAAAAGCAAAATATCGACTGGAAGTCTGTCGGACAGAGTTCCAGCATTCCTTTCTATTCACCGGAAAATTTCTTTTGGTTTTTTCTAAAGAACGAAAAATCAATCCGCAAACAATTTTCGCCAAAACGGGTTTCAGCCTGGTATCAAGCAATAAATGAGCAACCGTCGTTTTCTCCCGAGGGTGAGAAATAGGTTTTTGCTAGTCGGCAATCAGCTGTTTCGTTAAAAAGGTGGAGCTGGTCTCTGGGCTGTTAATCCAGAATTTTGAAAGACCAACGCTGCCCGGTCCTGATAATGCAAGGGCTCTATGGGGTCAGCCGGGCTTTGGTCGCTGCCGCGATGACGAAGTGGGCTTGTTTCTCAAGGATGTAGCGGGTTTGTACTTCAATGGCGATGGGGGCTTGTTCTTCAAGGACCTGTCCCAAGATCTAAATGCCATCTTCTGAAATTGTGTTCGCTAGCCAGGTTTCAAGCATCTCAACCAACCTATAGGCAAGAGTATTTGCCAAGTCACCAGGCACCTCCTGAGTTTCTCATTTTCCAACAAAAGCCTGATTTCAACGAGGAAGAGCGCGGTTTACAGGACACTAAACTGAGAAAATCAGGGGAGTGGCTCATTTCGAAAGTTTATCCTGGTGAACACGGCTTAGCCTGTCCCGGCGAAGCCATATTTTGTAGGGAACGCGGCTCGTCCCATTCCGGCGAAGCCATCTTTTCGTAGGGCAAGACGTTTATACTGGCGAAGCCGTGTATTGAAAACACCACGTACTTTCCTCTACTCGCACTTTTTGCGTTTTCAATCCGCCGTACACAATGATCACACACAACGGCGGATTGAGGGGGAGCAACATCCTCGTCACACCAATGTCACAACCCCCTCAATATCGCCCTACATTGCATTCGGGACAGCATGGCAACCGCGAACAGGGAACAGGGACCAGGAACTGGGTTTTGTCATCCTGAGCCTCTTTTGCAAAGGATCTGGTCAATCGGAACGGTAAGACCCCTATGAATTACATCTACGAAGTGCTTGTCCCGTTCCAGCGAAGCCATCTTTTCGTAGGGAACGCGGCTCGTCCCATTCCGGCGAAGCCATCTTTTCGTTGGGCGATACGTTTGTACCGGCGAAGCCATCTTTTCGTAGGGGACGGCTGCCATGCCGTCCCCTACAACACATACATTGTTCAGTCTGACAACCTGATCCACAACGAGGTGAAGGTATAATAAACACAACAATCATAACCAGAGGTGACACATGAGCAAGCAAAAACTCCCCAATGGACTCTGGCCCAGCCCGGTTTCCCCATCAATGATCGCGGGCGGTGCCCGCGTCAATGACGTGCAATGGTCGCCAGATGGCAAAACCCTGGTCTGGTCGCAATCTGAAGATGGCAAAACCAGCCTGTTTGCCTGGCGCGAAAACGAAGCCCCCTGGAACCTGAGCGGCGAATTCAACCCCTCGGGCGCGGTAGGTTACGGCGGCGGCGATTTTTTTGCTGGCATGGAGGGTGTAATCTTCTGCGACCGCAATGGCAGGCTCTATTCCAAACCATATGGCGCGGGCATACCCAGGGCACTGACGCCTGAATTTGGTGGCTGCGCCTCACCGGTTTTGAGCCCGGATGGCAAAACTGTTTTTTTTGTGCACACCTACGAAGGCAAGGACGTTTTGGCAAGTGTGCCTGCCGATGGTTCGCAGTGGTCCCAAATCGTGCGGCAAGGCGCAGATTTTTACATGCAGCCCACGCTCAGCCCCGATGGATCGCTTTTAGCCTGGGTGGAGTGGGACCATCCCAACATGCCCTGGGACGGCAGCCGGCTGATGCTGGGCGAGTTGAATCATGGTGGCAGCCTGGAAGCAGCCTGGCACCTTGCCGGAGACGAACATACCGCCACTTTCCAACCGGCTTTCTCTCCCGATGGAAGCAAACTCGCCTGGCTGCAAAACGGAGAAGAGTTTGACGACCTGATAGTGCTGGATCTGGAAAACGGTAAACGCCAGGTGCTGGTCAGAAACCAAAGCATGTTGCCGCCCGCCTGGGTGCAGGGGCTGCGTGCCTTTAGCTGGACAACTGATGGTGAGGCGATTTTGTTTCTAATCAACAACCAGGCAACGGTTTCTTTGCATGCGGCTAAGCTTGACGATCAGGTTACGCTCCAACAAGCACAAGCTATTAATATCGACACAGGAAACTTCAGCCTGCTCGAGCAGCCAACGCTCTCACCAGACGGCAGGCTGGCGTTCATCGCTCAGTCACCCAGCCAGGCTCCCCGGGTCATCGTCCAAAAAGACGATAACCGCCAGGTGGTGATGCGCAGCCGTGCTGACCTGCTTATGCCGGAAGATTTTTCGATACCCCAACCATTCAGCTGGACTTCCTCCGATGGCGTTTTGGTGCATGGGCTCTATTATCCACCAACCAACGCCAACTATTCGAGCGATGGAGCTCCACCGGTAATGGTTCACGTCCACAGCGGACCTACCGCGCAAGCTTTCAATGCCTTTATTATGGAAGCTGCCTTTTTCACAAGCCGGGGGTATGGTTACTTTGCGGTCAACTATCGCGGCAGCAGCGGTTATGGACGCAGTTACCGCGAGGCTCTCAATGGCAACTGGGGCAGGATGGATCTGCAGGATGTGATCGAAGGCTGCCGGGCATTGGTGGATGCCGGCATGGCAGACCCCAGGAAACTGGTGGTCAAGGGCGGCAGCGCGGGCGGCTATACCGCCTTGAACGCGCTCATCCATCACCCGGGGTTTTTCAAAGCCGGGATTGTATCCTATGGCGTCGCCAACCTCTTCCTGATGGATATGGACACGCACAAATTCGAAGCCCACTATAACGCTTCGCTGGTTGGCAAGCTGCCCGAGGCGGCAGAAAAGTATCACGCCTGGTCGCCAGCCTTCCACGCTGGCAAGATCCGCGACGCGGTGGCAATCTTTCAGGGCGGCGAAGATCGGGTGGTAACACCTGAGCAGTCGGAATCGATCGTGAACATCCTGCGGGCAAACAAAGTGCCCCACCTTTACAAATTGTACGAGGGCGAGGGGCACGGCTTTCGCAAAAAGGCAACCCTGGTTGATTTTTATGAAACAATCGACCGGTTTCTCAAGCAATATGTCATTTTCAGCCTGTAGGAGGACAAATGGAACGGGAATTGTCGCTTGCTTCCGTTGGTGGTAAGCAGCTTTGGGGCAAGGTCAGGGGAGATCCAGCATCATCGCGAGCTGTGGTTGTTTTGGTGCATGGGCTCGGCGAGCATATCCAGCGCTACGAGCATGTCGCCGAAGCCTTTGCGCGAAGAGGATTTGCGCTGCTTGGTTTTGACCAGCAGGGGCATGGAAAAACCCATGGAAAACGCGGCGTGATCGCAGCAAACAACTCGCTTTTGCGCGATATTGAAGCCATGGTAATTTTGGCGAAGCAATTGGCTCCCGAAAAGCCGGTCTATCTGTATGGTCACAGCCTGGGTGGTGTGGAAGTTCTCTATTACGGTTTAAATGGAAGAGAAAAAGTGGACGGCATCATGGCTACCAGCCCGGGAATCGATCCGGATATTATGTCGAAAATTCAAAGGGTGTTAGTAAGGCTGCTTAAACCAATCCTGCCAAGGCTGACAATTGATAATGGATTGGATGCCAATGCCCTCTCGCGCGACGATGAAGTGGTAGCTCGATATCAGCGGGACGCGCTGGTTCATCCAAAAATCAGCCTGGAACTGGCTGCTTTTATGCTCGATGGCGGGGACGATGTAAGGAGCCGCGCCGACGAGTGGCAAGTGCCGCTCTACCTGGCGCATGGCAGTGCCGATACAATTTGTCCTGTTGAAGGATCGCGCGCCTTTGCCAGTATGCTCGCAGAGAAGGTTGTTTACCAGGAATGGGAAGGGCTCTTCCACGAAACCCATAATGAACTCGAGCAGGAGCAGGTTTTGGCGACTATGCTGGATTGGCTGGATGGGCAGCTAAGCGGCTAACCCGCTCTTGTCGGGTTGTGCAGCTCGCTCCGCCCCCATCTCTTTTTAATCGTCCGGCGGTTCCTCATCGGGCGGGGTTGGCGTGGGGGTCACCGTCGGTTCCGGCGGCATGGTTGCCGTTGGAGTTGGGGTGACCGTGATGGTCGGCGTGACCGTCGGTGTGGGTGTGGGAATGTCGAGATACAAGACCCACTTTTTCTGCACCTCGGTGTTGATCGTACTATGCAGGGTCACCCGCAAAGTGATCACGCTTGCGTCAATATCCTCCATATCCCAGGAGAAAATCTCTGCTGTTGAACTGATTGGTGCAGTTACCCAATCGATCGTGAGCGGGTGCCACTCATTCGGGTCAGCCCCCACTCCCCAATGCAGTTTGAACTGCTTGAAGTTTGCCGTGGCATCGATCACCCCGGCGATGATGAACGGATTCTCCCGAATGGTCACGCCGTCAGTAATTCCCACCAATTCGATGATCGGACGGGGATCGTCCATCCGGCATTCACGTTCGGGCTTTATCACCAACGGGTCCGGGAAACCGAGGTTATCCGCCCAGGCTTTCCCTGTGTCGGTGTTCAACCACTTGATCGCGTCTTCATCTTCGACGTTAATGATCAACTCTTCCCGGGTAAATTCCGAGCAAGCCGCAGAAGCGGTCAGGTTGGTCCAGGAGTCAATATTCAGTCTCAACCACAAGTCCTCATCTTCCGGCAGGGGAGGTTGGTCTGAGGCAAAAATCTCTGTGCGATGCTGAGGACAATATTCGCCAGGCTGTGTGCCCGACACCGAACAGATGGTGTAATCGACCACGTCGCTCGGTCTGGGGAAGGGAGCGCTAACACCACCCAGATAGCGGTTGGTAGCTGCCTGCATAATCTCCGCCCAAATTGGCGCGGCGCCTTCCACCCCGGTGGTATTGATCATTGGTGTGTAATCGGCATTACCAACCCATACGCCAACAGTGAGATCCGGAGTGTAACCAACAGTCCAGTTGTCGCGAAAATCGTTGGTTGTACCGGTCTTTACCGCTGCCGGGAAGGGCAGGTTGAGAATCGAGTTGTAGCCAAACATCGGCGCGCGCGCTTCCCGATCGGACAAAATTGATGATATCAGATAGGTGTGAGCTGCTCTGACAACCTGGTCGCCCGTCGGCGGTTGGTATTCGAATAAAACCTGTCCGCTGTGGTCAACCACCTTGGTGATGGCAACCGGTGAGACTTTGCGCCCTTCGTTCGCCAAAACCTGGAAAGCGCCGGTCAATTCGAGCAAACTTACCTCGCCACCACCCAGCGTCAGCGAAAGTCCGTAGTCAGAGCGGTTGAGGCTGGTGATGCCGAGCCGTCTCGCCATATTGATGAAACCATCCGCCTGGGGGGTGGTCGGGTCGTCATAGATACCGACGTATTCCAGCGCTTTGACAGCGGGAATGTTGTATGAATTAGCCAGGGCATCCCTCAACAAAACAGGTCCGTGGAAACGACCGTCATAATTGACTGGTTCGTAATCAGGGCTGGTGTCAAAGGGATCGGTGGATGGTCTGAACGAAGAGGGCACATCCCAAATCAGGGTGGAAGGAGTCCAATCCTTTTCCAAAGCAGCCAGATAGGTGATTGGTTTGATCGCCGAGCCTGGCTGGCGTGTATTGGTGAGCGCCATGTTCACCTGCCCGCTAATCTCAGCATTGTGGAAATCAGCCGAGCCGACCATGGAGAGGATCTCGCCGTTCTTTGAGTTCATCACAATCACGGCGCCATTCGTGGCATTTTTGCCTGTCATTTGTGCCAGCTGGTTGGTCACCGCCTGTTCAGACTCGCGTTGAAGGTCAGGGTCAATCGTGGTGTAAACTGTGAACCCCGAGCGGTAAATCGTCTGAGCGTCAAATTGAGATTCCAGCAGTGATTGAATGAACACCACCCAGTGTGGGAATTGCATGCCAATTTCCCGCTTTGTGAATTCGTAGGCTTCCAGATGTTCGGTTGCCTCGATAGTTTGGATCGCGTTTACGCAAACCGCTTCCAGGCTTTCACCGATATGAATACAGCCTTTTTCGTTGCTGAGTTCGTACATCAGAATCAGCACGGTCTTAAACCGGTCGATTGTGGCATCCCGGTTGTTGTAAATGTCATAAACTGCCGGTGATTGCGGCAGCCCGGCAAGAAAAGCTGATTGCCACAAGTTTAATTCAGCCGCTGTCGTATTGAAATAAGTGGCAGCGGCTGCTTCGATGCCATAGGAAAGATTTCCATAAAAAATCTCGTTTAGGTACAACTCGAGCACCTGTTCCTTGCTGTACCTGCGGGTAATTTCGGCAGCCAGAATAATCTCACGCGCTTTACGCTCGTAGGTCTGGTCGTAACGTTCGTCGGTGAGTAAAAGCAATCGCGCGAGCTGTTGAGTGATTGTTGAAGCGCCGGAGACAATCTCACCTTCGGTGTAGTTGGTGTAGAGCGCACGCGCCAGCGCCACCAGGTCAAACCCCGGATGGTTGTAATACTCTTTGTCTTCCGTCGCGATGGTCGCGGCGATCACATATGGAGAGATACGTTCAAGTGGAACGTAGGTGCGCTTGCCGGCATTTGGATCGACAATTTCGTAAAGAATGTTGCCATTGCGATCCAGGATGTAGGTGGTTTCAAACTGGGATGCCCGGTTCTGCAGCTCATCGACCGGAGGCAGTGTACTGGCGATTTCAAAGTACTTGCTAACTGCAAAGATACCTGCTGCGAGCAGGGCGATCAGCAGGATGATAATCACAATAATAATTCCACGACCGAAGCAGCTGGTTTTACGCTTTTTCTTTTTTCGCACGGGTGTCTCTCCTTGCACCCCAACCGGGGTGGGTCTGGTGTCGGCGGTTAATGAGACAGGCGCTGCTGCCCTGACCGGCTCACGATTGGTCGGGGTGGAGTGGCGCAGGTTAACAGGATGGGTATCGCTCTGCACAGCCTGATCTGCCGGGGTAAAAGCGACATGGCTTAGCCTGGTTGCCTGTTGGTCAAATTCTTCAACGATTTCGGGCAGAACTTCAACCGCTTCTGCAGGCTGAACCGGAGTAACAGGCGGGATTGTTTCCACAAAATCCTGGGTCACGGGTTGTTTTGGAGCGGGTTCTGCCTCAGAGTCAGAGATATCCCCGATTGCCCAGTGACCGGTCTGGAATTCGCTGCCAGGATTGTGGTAATTATGTTGACCACTGATTTCCGCTTTACTTAAAGGAAGGTCGGCAAAATTATCCAGCTCAGGAAATTCGCCGGGATTATTGGCTCCCAGGGAAGCATCCGTGCTTTCCGGGCTGGGTTCGTTTTGTTGGTTATTGTTTGATACGTGTGTTTCCATGGTTTTTCTCTTCCATCTATTAACCAAGATTTTAACATAAAGCAGCTATCGCTTCTTTTTCTATAACACTACCTTATAATTATCTCATGAATAACGGACCCTTTTTCGCGAATGACCCGATTGGGCTTACCCTGGCAGCCGATCAACATTTTGGCGCCGGTGATGCCAGGCAGGATATCATATGGCAATTACTGATTGATGATTCGCGCCATCTGAGCCTATATTCAACGCTCGGATTGCAGGCGCAAGCTTTCCATTTCTTCCCCCAGTTTTGTCTGAACAAGGCAACCCGCTCGGATGTTTGTGATTTTTTCTCAGCCCCACGAGTAACCGCGATTTACAGCAACTATGCCAGGCTGGTAGCCACACCCTTCGAAACGCTGGAAGCCGCCCTGGAAGTTTGGGTGAAAACAGGCAGCCTGCTGCTCGGCAGAATGAGAATCACCAATCATTCCGAAGAAACTTTGGGTGTGGCTGCGCGCCTGGCAGCCAAACTGGTTTCCTTACGTGGCAGTTCCGATCTTAAGCACATCCGCCAGAGTGATCAGACCTTTTTGAAGGGTCACTCGGGCAATATTTCTATCAGTCTGACGCTGGAAGGGCTTTCCAAAACTGTGCTCAGCCCGAGCATGGGTCTCGAACAAGGCAGGCAGCTATCACCCGGGCAAAGCCTGACGGTTTTCTGGCAGGCACACTTTCAGTCCGAAAGCGAAGGCGACCTGCATGCCCCGGCTATCCAATTACCGCTTAATTGGGATGCGGAAATAGCCAGGCTGAATGTAGCCAACCAGGCAAGAATCATACAAATCAGCACTCCGTTGGCTGCCTGGGATGCCGCGCTCTACTCAAGCCAAAACCAGGCATTCCAGCTGCTGTCAAAAAACCCGGCGGGTGAGCTGCAGGTCTTGAAATGCCGTGGGCTGCACACTGCCTTTCCTGTTTTCTTGAATGCAGGTAGTCTTAACAAAGTCGACTTAGCTTCATCGCTTGAGCTCTGGCAATTGCTGATGAGCCTGATGCCTGCCCAGGTTGAGCTGGCTGCAGAGATTTTTTCAAGATACCTTTCATTGGCAGTTGAGCGCTGTGGTAATGGTGAAAACGGAGAACCTCCCTTTCCCTGCCTGGTGCGGCTGGGCTGGAAAATCCACCAACACTACCAGGACAAAGCCTTTCTCGTCGCGATTTATCCTGCCCTTAATGAGCTGCTGAGGTGCTGGTTTGATTCTAAAAACGACCGCGACCAGGACGGGGTTCCCGAATGGAGCAGCCCCGGACAGTGCGGGCTCGAATCGTGGGCTGTTTTCAACCTGGCAGATGAAGCAGCTTTGCCCACCCGGATCAGTTTTACAGAATCGATCGGTCTTGCTGCCCTGTTCATGTCAGAGTTGGAAATCCTACAGAAAATAGCGGCAATCCTGGAGAAGCAAGAGGATTTGGAAGAACTCAAGAAGCTATATAAGGGTCTTGAAAGATGGAGTGTGGATTTGGGCAAAAAAGACCCCCAACCAGGGTTTGTCGATTACCAGAGCCATGAAACGCATAAATCGCAGGTCTTGTTTGAGGGCAATTTGACCGATTTTGGACACAAAGCGTTTTATTTGGCACATCCCGCGCGGATCAATATTCGCCTGAAGCCGCAGCTCCAGTTCAAAAAGCCAGCGCCTTTCACCATCGTTGGCGAAAACAGAAACGGCGAAAAGACAGAAGAAGTGGTCAACAGCGCCGACCTGGTCTGGCTGCCAGGCAGCTTTTTCGTCACCTCGCGGGAAATCTATACCCGCATCGATCGTTTTGACGGTCTCAATTTGGCAGACACCCGGCTGCAGGTTTACGCGGCAGATTTGAATATCGACGACATCAGCCAGCTTTTTTGCGACTTTGCTGTCAGCGAAAAGGACGATCAGGATGACCGCAAACCCACAATCAGCATCCGGAATTTGCTTGCGGGCACAAAGTATGGACTGCCGGAATCGCTGGACCTTACAGAGGATATGCAAGTGGTTAACCTGGGCTGGAATTGCCTGCTGATCTCACACCTGGTCGATATCGGCGAGAACGAATTGGCTTTTCAGATATTCAGCCAGCTGATGGGAGGGCAAATCGGCTCGTTAAAATCTGACCATGCCGGAAACGACTGCTGGCACGCGCAGACAGGCAGGTTGCAAGGAACGAATAACTCAATTGGCAGCCTGATTCCGGTCAGCTTGTTCCTGGAAATAGCTGGAATCCGGATTTACCACGAGAACAAGGTCAGCATCCAGGGAGCGAACCCCTTTCCCTGGGCTTTCAAGGTCTTTTTCAAGGGGCTGGAAGTCGTTCGAGACGGCAAAAACAGCACAATTTGCTTCCCCAACGGCGAGACAGAGCACCATTTCGGCAGCAGCCTAAAAACCTTTAGCCGCCTGCCAGCGGACAATTTGGGTACATGAAGTAAAATCAAGTTATGAAAGCGCGGCTATTCCTGTTCCTCAGCTGTTTTCTCTTGGTTGCGTTGGCGTTATCTGCCTGCCGACCGGCTGAACCCACACCGGTTTTTTTGCCGACGACAGAACACCTCGACCTGATGAAAACGGCACAGATAAAGGTCACCCAGGCAAGCCGGCTTACCCAGGCGGCGCAACCCTCAGCGACGCTTATCCCAACGGCAACCATCCCGCTGATGCCCGACGTGATTCCGACCATCGAGCGCTCCCCCACTCCTGAACCAACCGCTACCGCGAACGTGGCATGCAACCGCGCCAGCCCTGGCGAACCTTTTGACATCACCATCCCTGACGACACAAAAATGTTTGCCGGAGAGGAATTTACCAAGACCTGGCGCCTGGTCAATACCGGCAGTTGTAAATGGACACGGCTCTATAAGCTGGTTTTTTATTCTCAAAACCCGATGGGAGCCTTTCAGCAGCAATTCCTGAGCGGTGAAGTTTTGCCAGGGCAGGCAATCGATCTGAGCGTGGATTTCACTGCCCCCACCCAACCCGGAACTTACCAGAGCAACTGGATGCTTCAGGACCAGGACGGAAATTTATTCGGGATTGGGTTTAATGCAGATGGTCCCTTTTATGTGCGCGTTCAGGTGACCAATGACCCAACACCGACACCAGAACCAACCCCCTGACCTGTTTATCTTCACTATTACCTAAGAGCAGCAAAACACACCACCAAACCATTTTTGGGTTAAGATTATGCCCACGATAGGAGCATGCGATGGCTGACACTTTTAATGAAAAAGACCCTAAAAATATGGCGGGATATATTCACGCCCTGCCTGATGATCTCGAAAACGCCTGGCGGCAAGGTTTAGAATTTGACCTGCCCCGCTTCCCTGCAATTAACAAGATCGTTATCAGCGGTATGGGTGGTTCGGCGATTGGCGGAGATTTGTTCGGCAGCTATCTTTCCGAGTTGATGCCGGTCCCGGTTGCATCCTGGCGCAATTATGGGTTGCCAGCCTGGGCGAACGGGGATGATTGCCTGGTGGTTTGTTCATCACACTCAGGCAACACGGAAGAGACCCTGGATGCCTTCCAGACAGCACTCGAACGGGGCTGTTCTATAGCAGCAATCTCAACCGGAGGGAAACTTCAGCAGCTGGCGCGCGAAGCTGGTATCGCTCATTGGCAGTTTGACCATGACGGACAGCCGCGCACGGCGGTAGCCTGGTCGTTTGGGCTTTTGCTGGCTTTGGTGGAACGCCTCGACCTGGTCGCCAACCAGGATCTGCCACTTGAAGAAGCCGTCTCGGTCATGCGCGCGGCATATAACAGATTTGAACCGCGCATAGCCTTGATGCAAAACCCGGCTCGTCGTCTGGCGGGGCAGTTAATCAATCGAAACGTAGTAATATTTGGTGCCGGAGCTCTCGAGGTGGTTGCCCGACGCTGGAAAGCCCAGATCGGAGAAAACGCGAAGGCTTGGGCGAGTTTTGAGGGCATCCCGGAGATGAATCACAATACGCTGGCAGCTTTGCTTCACCCGGAGAGCCTTTTTGAGAAGACCTCCGCGGTTTTTCTGCGGGCGGCAATGGACCACCCCCGCAACCACAAGCGCATCGACCTGAGCATCCGGTTCTTTTTGCAGGCAGGCGTGGCTGTGGACGAAATTTGGGCTACAGGTGAGAGCAGGCTGGCGCAGATGTGGAGTTTGCTCCAGTTTGGTGATTATGTTTCCTATTATCTTGCCCTGGATTATGGCGTTGACCCGACTCCGGTGGATATCTTGACGGTTTTGAAGCAGGAATTAACTGGCTGAAATTCTTGCCAAAATTGGCAGGAATTCTGATATAATAGGCGCTCACGCGGAGAGGTCGCATAGTTGGCCTAGTGCGCTCG
>ENA-UOOK01001977-UOOK01001977.1-fermentation-metagenome-genome-assembly--contig:-NODE-1977-length-26017-cov-5.373970_pt1 | contig 26017 bp, 9 predicted proteins | sample MGYA00245777_ERZ724023 | MGnify/ENA primary metagenome ERZ724023 (study PRJEB28704, sample SAMN03018312) | fermentation metagenome | biome: anthropogenic terrestrial biome; feature: soil; material... | reverse complement strand
CTTTTGTATAGTTGATTTAGTGTTTATAATTCTTATATCATATTCACAAACACTACAGCTCCAAACAAACACTTTAATTTCATATTATGTCAAAAACTTTGAATTTTAATCAAAAATGCAGTGGGTATTTAAAGAGGTGCACCTGCATTAATTTCCTTAAAAAAATTACGGTATTGATCCTCGTTTTTTTAGGGAGTTTCACATTTATTCAGGCAAGGGGCATATCCGTGACTGAATTAATGATTAACCAGACCATCCCAATCACTGGTAAAGTAACAGATGTGAACAATGAGCCCATGATCGGTGTGACTGTCATCGTAAAAAATACCAGCACAGGTACGGTTACAGACATGAATGGTAACTTCTCATTAAATGTAAACTCAGCGAATGATATAATCAGTATATCCTATTTAGGGTATAAAACGGAGGAGTTTGCGGTAAAAAACGCACGAAACTTCAACATCGTGCTGCATGAGGATGAAACGTTACTGGAAGAAGCAGTGGTCGTAGGATACGGTTCAATGAAGAAAAGAGATCTGTCAGGATCCGTGGCACAGGTTAAGGCTGACGAAATTCTTTCGGGGAATCCGGCGGCCAGTATCAATCAGGCTTTACAGGGACGCGTTGCCGGAGCCATGGTCAATCAAAACGACGGAGCACCAGGTGCCGGAATTAGTATGCAGATCAGAGGTACAAATTCGTTTTCATCAAACTCTCAACCACTCTACATCGTGGATGGAATTCCATTTGAGGTACCCGCCACACCCCGAAGTGCGGAAAACACCGATGGAAGTCTTGAAGCATCTGCAAATGCCCTTTCGTTTATCAATCCGCATGACATTGCCTCCATAGAAGTGCTGAAGGATGCCTCAGCAACAGCCATTTACGGGTCACGCGGTGCCAATGGGGTTGTGCTTATTACGACAAAATCGGGAGAGAAGGGAAAACCACGTATTGAGTTTACTTCCAATGTAAGCAGTTCGACTATCCGGAAACAAGTACCTGTTCTTGATGGCTATCACTATGCACTTTACCGCAATGAGCAACAGGACAATGCTTTGTTCTATGATTCGTCTCCTTTCACCCAGTATGTCTATCCTTCACCGGGTACCTGGAGATTTGATACAAGTAACGGAGAGGTTTTAAGTGCAAAGTACAATCCTTCACCGGAGGACTTTTTATCGCCTGGATGGAGGGAAGGTATCGATGAAAACGGGGGTAGCTGGAAACAATGGGTAGAAGGTACAAACTGGCAGGATCAGATTTTCCAGACGGGAAATTCCCAGGAATATAACATGCTTATATCAAGTGCTACAGACAGGGGAAATTATACCTTTTCTGGTAATTATACCACTCAGGATGGCATCATTAAAGGCACCGGATTTGAAAGATATACTTTCAGGGTAAATACCAAGAGCGATGTTAAATCATGGTTGGAAATAGGTAATAACCTGAGCTTTGCACATTCCAATCGTCAGATCTTACCTGAGGATGATGAGTATCGCTCGGTGGTTAACAGTGCTTTACTGATGGATCCTTTTACTCCTGTATTAGAAAAAGGTATAACACCTGCTATTCAGGAAGAATTAGACAAGGGCACAGTTATGTTGACCAATCCTGCGGGCAGGTATTACGCACTAAGTCGCAATGTTTCCGGTGAAACAGCCAACCCGGTTGCATTTATTGAAAATACCAATAACGAAGAAATTTCTGACAAGCTTTTGGCTTCTTTTTATGGTACTGTCAAGCCATTTGAAGGCTTCTCGCTTACTTCAAGGATTGGTATGGAGCTTAATTATGTTACCCGCAACAGCTGGTCGCCCAAGTATTATTTTTCTGTTGAAAGAAGTAATCAGGTAAATATTGTTGAAGACTGGGTTGATAAGTACAGCAATGTTTTGTGGGAAAATTTTGCCTCTTATAATAAAAAGATTGGAGAGCATGAGTTTACAGGTTTATTAGGTATGTCTTACGAGGATTTCCAACATCCCAACTATTATCTGAAATCTCAGATGCCCAAGGAAGGTGACGCCTTTGCTTACCATCAGTATAGCGTAAACAAAGAGACCAACCGTGTTGGTGGCGAATGGGAGGAATTGACAAAGATTTCATATTTCGGAAGGTTAAGCTATAATCTAAAAAACAGATATATGCTTGAGGCCACACTTCGTCGTGACGGAGCCAGCGTACTTCCTGAAGGTAATCAATGGGGTAATTTTCCTTCACTGTCTGCCGGCTGGAATATTTCAGAGGAAGGTTTTTGGAATATTGATGCTATTGATATGTTAAAGCTGCGTGCCAGCTGGGGTAAAAACGGTAGCATTTTAAACGTTATTCCTTTTAGTGACAGAGAATTTTGGGTGTCAACCGGTATTATGTATCCGGCTGAAGACGAGTCTCTTAGTCAGGGAGTCCGTATCGAAAAGCCTATCAATCCTGATTTGGGATGGGAGAAATCCGAGCAGACCAATATCGGTTTAGACTTCTATGCTCTTCGAAGCAGACTTAGTTTCTCGTTCGATTATTACAAAAAGGTCACTGAAGGATTGTTAACCCTCGATTCTCCTGTTTTGTCAACAGGATATTATGGTGTTCCATCCATAAACGGTGGTAATGTTGAAAATAGCGGGCTTGAATTTGCCTTAGGTTATAGCGATAAGACAGCAGGCGGCCTTAAGTATAGTGTTAATGTGAATCTTAGCACTTTGAAGAATGAAGTGACTGACCTTGTTAATGACACTCCTATCCAGGGAGCTGCTCTTAGAGGCTATAATCTTACCTGGTTTGAAGAAGGTAAGCCGCTTTGGTATTTTAGAGGATACAAAACTGAAGGAATTAATCCTGCTAACGGAGAAATAATTGTAGCCGACGTATCAGGTGACGGAGAAATAACTGCCGCCGATATTACTGAGATTGGTGACCCGCATCCTGACTTGCTTTATGGTGCTTCATTGAGTCTTGAGTACAAGAACTTTGACTTCAATTTGTTTATGCAGGGAATTCAGGGCAATGATGTGTTTATGGGATGGTATCGTTCAGACAGACCTTTGTCTAACAAGCCCAGGTATTTCTATACAGACAGATGGACAACTGCCGGACAAGGCGCTTCTATGCCTAAGCCCGATAATGAAAGTGACTACCTTTACCGTAGTGATTTGATGATTGGTGATGGTTCTTATCTGCGTATAAAGCAAATACAGTTAGGCTATTCGCTTCCCCGCAATGTTGTTAATGTTGTTGGACTTGAGCGCACTCGTATCTACGTATCTCTGGATGACTATTTCACCTTTACAAAATATGAAGGTATGGATCCGGAAGCAGGTAGTAACGATGATAACCGCCTTGGTATAGACCGGGGATTGTATCCACTTACCAAAAAGGTGATGTTTGGTATAAATGTGACTTTCTAATTTTAATAGCTTAATTACAATGAAGACTTTATTTTATAAATATATAGTATTGCTGCTCATTCTGTTGGGTGTGGCAGCCTGCTCGGAAGACGAACTGGTTAAGCAATCTACAGGACGTTTTGATAGTGGTAATTTCCTCACGACTGAGGCTGAAGCCGAACAAGCCATTATTGGTATTTACGATTATTTATCAGTAGCTTATAATAACTACAATGACTGGTCAAGCCTTTTCGCAGTTAAGGTCTTACCTGCAGATGACGCCAATGCCGGTGGAGCCGGTCCCGCTGATGCTCCAAAGCTTCAGCAGATAGGCCGTTTGGTTCATGAGATGGACAACCCTGCCATTAAGGATGTTTGGCATTCGCTTTACCGCATAGTAAATGCTTCTAATGCTTTGATTAATAATGTTGGGGATGTTGACAACAAAGACAGAGCCATAGCAGAAGCTAAATTCTTCAGGGCTTATGCTTATTTTGAATTGGTAACTATGTATGGTGCAGTGCCATATTATACTGTTAACGCAGCAACCAAAGCAGAAGAAAGCAAGCCAAGAACTGATGTTGCTACTGTTTATGCTGCCATTGAAAAAGATCTGACAGATGCCATTGCTGTGCTTCCTTTAAAAAGTGAGCTTCCGGCATTGCAAAAGTATCGTGCCTCAAAAGGGAGCGCTCAGTCGCTTTTAGGAAAGGTTTATCTTTATCAGAAAAAGTATCCTCAGGCGCATCAGATACTTCAAACAGTAATTGATAGCGATGAGTATGGCCTGGAGCCTGATTATTCGACTATTTGGCTAAGGGAGAACCGTGCCGGTCGTGAATCAATCTTCGAAGTATTATATACTAGCACTAACGGACATGACTGGAATGGCCCCTGGGATGGAACTGCCGAATCCAATTTTATGATTATTCTGATGGGCCCCCGTGGCGGTGCCTTCGATAATCTTGGTGTTATAGGGCTGAATGCAGGATGGGGAGTAAATGTACCAACAGCTAAGATTGGTGATTTGCTTTATGCCGATGCCGGAGTTGCCCGCAGAAATGGTTCAGTGATATCTGAAGCCGACTTTGTGGCTAAAGAAGGTGTGGTTAACCGTGCTGTGGCAGACTTTCATTGGGCTCAGTATGAAAACTATATTCGAATTAAATACTCTACAGTTGCCACCGAGACAGGAGATCCTGTGCCGGAAGTGAATTATGGCACACCGTTTAAAATTATTCGTTATGCTGATGTGCTCTTAATGGCTGCCGAAGCCTATAACAAGGATTCTAAGGATGCCCTTGCCGTGCCGCTGATTAAGCTGGTTCGCGAGCGTGCCGGAGATAGCAATCATAGTGCATGGGAAGGCCTGACAGGAGATGCTCTTTTCAATTTTATTGTAAAGGAACGTCAATTGGAATTAGCATTTGAAGGCCAAAGATACTGGGATTTAGTACGCTGGGGATTAGCTGCCCAGGAAATTCCGGGCTTTAAAGCCAACAAACATGAGCTATTTCCTATTCCGCTAGATGAGATAAATCTTAATTCCGCAATTGAGATTTCAGACCAGAATCCGGGGTATTAATTGATTGAACTTGTTTTGATTTTATTAAAGGGCATCTCATTCGGGATGCCCTTTATCTATAATCTTGAAATTGAACTATTTACTGCTTTTGTCTAAGGGGAGAGTAAAGAAGAAAGTAGTGCCTTTCCCGACTTTTGACGATAGCCAAATTTCGCCTCCCAGGAGTTCTGCCAGGTTTTTAGATATCGACAGACCCAGTCCTGTGCCTCTGTGAACCTTAGTGGAAACGGGTTCTATTTTATGAAAACGCTGGAAGAGTTTTTGCATATTCTCCTCTGAAATGCCAATTCCTGTATCTTCAACGAAACATATAATATGTGTTTTGTCTGATGAAAAATGATAACCGAATTTTACATAGCCTTTGTCAGTGAATTTGATAGCATTGTTAATAAGGTTATTGTAAATCTGGCGTACACGTCCTTGATCGGTAAAAATTAATAATTCCTCATTTTCATCGGGAATGCTTTTTATTATTTCAAGTGATTTCTTCTTTATATCCTTATTGGTACGATAATGCAAAGCTATTTCCTCCAGAAAGTTATGAAAATTTACTATGCTCTTTCTTATTATAAGCTGGTTTGCTTCAATAATACTAATGTCGATAATGTCATTAATCAACTGTAATAGCGAGTCGCTGTTGGTTTGTATTATAGAGCTGATCTTCTCTCTCTCTTCGGGCGAGTGTTCATCGGCTTCAAGAATGTCTATAAAGCCCATAATGGCATTTAGAGGAGTTCTGATTTCATGGCTCATATTGGCAAGGAAAGCTGATTTGAGGTGGTCACTTTCTTCTGCCCTGAGCTTAGCTTCTTCAAGGTCTTTGGTGCGATCGGCTACCATAAGTTCAAGGTTCTGTCTATGAATTTTCAACTCCAGGTTTTGGCGCGATATGCGGTCACGTTGCAGCCTTAATGCCTTGTTGTGCTTCTCTATCTGTATGTTCGACTCCTCCAGCTTACTATAGGCCTCATACAGGTCTTTTGTGCGTTCTGCTACTTCCTTCCTGAGGATGTTTTCTCTCCTTTTTGAGGCGGCTATTTTAAGATACCATGCGGTAACGATAATAGATATTACAACAAGCAAAAGCAGAGCTAAAAACCAGGGCTTCTCCCAGATGGGAGCGGGGATGAAAATTTCGACTTCCAAAACCTTATCGCTCCAAACCTCATCACTGTTGGCACCTTTAACTTTAAACCGGTAGGTTCCGGGAGGTAGATTCGTGTAAGAAGCAAAATTCCGGGTTCCTGAGTTAACCCACTCTTCATCAAAGGGCTCCAGCTGATAGGAATAATGGTTTTCTTCAGGATTGGTGTAATCAAGCAGGGCAAATTCAAAGGAGATATAGTTTTTGCTTCTTTCCAACTCAAATCTAGTAAATTGAGTGATATCGATTGCCTTTACCTCATTCAATACTTCAAATTTGGAAATTACTAATGGCGCTTTGTGTGAATAATATGAGATTTCATCAGGATCAAAATAGTTTAAGCCCATTGCTCCTCCCATAAAGAAGTGTCCGTCTTTAGTGGCTGCATGAGCATTTATTTCGAAAATCATTCCCTGAAGCCCATGATGCCTGCCAAAATTTAAAAACTGCTCTGTTTCAGGGTTATACATGCTAATTCCCGAATGGGTTCCCATCCAAAAATTTCCATTCTTATCTTCAAGGATATTATAAACGGTATTTGAAGGTAGCTTGGCAGGTGACGACTTATGAATAAAGCGTTTGGTTTCTCTATCGTATAGATTTAGTCCGTCTGACTTGGTTCCTATCCAAAGTCTGCCTTTCTTATCTTCATGTATTTCACGCAGCAGATTCCCGCTTATCGAGTAGGGATCAAGACTGTCGGCGACATGATTAATTAGGGAATCAGAATCGGAGTGATACTCGAATAGTCCGTTAGAAGTAGTCCCTATCCATAAAACCTTGTTTTTGTCCTTAAATACCCGGGTAATGCCGATGTTGCTTTCTGCATCAAAGAAGTTTTTGTATCTGGTGGGTAAAGGCGACAATTCCTTTTCGGATAATGAAAAGCGAAAAAGACCATTAGTGGTTCCTATCCATAGCCAGGTGCTGTCCTCGATATAGAAGTTACGGGCATGCAAATTAACATGGCGTGTAAACTCTCCAGGCTTGTCTGCATCAGTACTCCAAACTCCATTTGCAGTCCCGAACCACAACAAGCCCTCCCGATCTTCCTCTATGCACTCTATTCTTTGGCTTCTTAATGCACCGGGTTCTCTATCCATCCCGTAAACCGTAATGCTACCATCGGCACGATTGAAGCAATTTAGCCCTCCTCCCTTAGTTCCAATCCATATTTTACCATTACTATCCTCCATAACGGAAAGCACAAATTTATCGCTCAGACCCATGCTGTTTCCCTCATCGACTCCCATTCGGGCAAAGGTGTTTTGACGTTTGTCGTAATAATGAAGTCCTCCAAACTTGGTGCAAATCCAGACCAGACCCGAGCGGCTCTCCATAATGTCGCGTATGTTGTTGCTTTTTAGTTGGTTGGTATCGTAAAATTTGGAGTTAAGATAGTTAATACTGAAAGAGCCGTCCAGGCTAATTCTCACCAGCCCATCGTTTGAACTGCCAACCCACAATTGATTTTCTTTATCTACCAATAAAGATACATAAGAGCAGAAGTTTAAATGCCGAAGTTCATCTTGGCCAAACCAGAAGCGCTGGAATTTTTCTTGAGCTACCGGAAAGTAATACAACCCGACATGGCTGGCGATCCAAAGAGTGTCAGAGTTCCGGTTAGATGTTATCCCTCGTATGGCATTAGTGTTACCGTTACGAAGATGTAATTGCCAATTATCAATTTCTGTATTTTTTTTGCCTGAGAGATAATCGTTTATGCTGCACACCCACTTGTCAGAAGCGCTATTGTATGTTTCCGGTTTTACACGAAACATCCCGTGTAGAGAAGTTGCTATCCAAATGTTAGCTTGAGCATCAAGATGTAAAGCACCTACTTCGTTATTCGATGAGGGGTTAGCAGGATCGTCGTTGTGTAAAAACCATATAAATCTGTCCTCGTCAGGAAGATAAATGCTAATGCCATTGGAGCTTGCTACCCACATCCTTCCCTGTCCATCGAAAATTATGTCATTTATAATGTTGGCAGATAGGCCTGTATTGTTGTGGGAGTCATGTTGATAGCGTTTGAAGGACCTGGTATAGCGATTCAGTTTGTTTAATCCACCGGAAGTTCCAATCCATATTGCGCCATTTTTATCTTCGACAATTTTGCTGGGGTAATTTGAACTTATACTGGTGAAGTCGTCAGGGTCATTTTTGAAAATAGTATAATTTTTACCGTCATACTTAACCAGTCCGATTGACTCAACGCCTAACCAGATTATACCGTATTTGTCCTCATAAATGCATTGAACAGATTCGCCGGGGGTTTTATTGACTGATGAGAAATGGTGTAAGGATAAATGGGTTGGAGGAATGGCAAAAACAACTGTGCTGCGCACAAGCGCAAGAAGACAGATGAACAGGAACCCTAATATTATTTTAGTCTTCGAAATCATTGTGTGCGCACTAATCACTTATCGGCTTTAAACATTGCACTCATTAACGTAACTGAATGTTTAAAGTTACGGATTTGTTAAATAATAGACTAACTATGACTGTAAGATTTTTATAGATAATAAGCTAAGTACTTTATGCGCTAAGGTGTTTTTTCTTTTCATAACTATTGAATAATCCATATTTGTGACTATCGAATCAAGATTATAGCTGCGTTGTAATTGACTAATAAATAGATGTATATAGTCTTGGTAAAAGACAAAATATACACTCAGGGATTACAAACGGCATCCGCTAGTGTACAAATTACACCTAAACCGTAAACAAATAATATCAAATCATAATTTCTGTTAAAATACCTTTGGAGATCTAATTGAATTAAAACGAACGCTATGTTGAAAAAAAGTTTGTTGTTTTTATTTATGGTATTGGCAAGTCCTGCATTATGGGCTCAGCTGACTGTATCCGGAACGGTTACAGATACCTATCACGATCCTGTTCCCGGGGTCTCCGTCGTTATAAAGGGCTCTCTTACGGGAACAATCACAGATATTGACGGGAATTACTCCCTTCAGGCCGGCAGCGACGATGTCCTTGTCTTTTCCTTTGTTGGAATGACAACTCAGGAAGTGGCAGTCGAGGGACGCAGCTCTATCAACCTTACAATGCAATCTGCCTTGCTTGATTTGGACGAGGTGGTAGTTGTAGGCTATGGAGTTCAGAAGAAGAAGCTGAACACAGGCGCCACAATTCAGGTCAAGGGCGATGATATTCAACGTATGAATACAACTTCACCATTGCAAGCGCTGCAGGGACAAACTCCCGGTGTAAGTATCAGTTCCACATCGGGACAGCCGGGCGCCGATATGAAAGTTACCATTCGCGGCTTAGGTACGATTGGTAATTCAGGGCCCCTTTATATTATTGATGGTATAGAAGGAAATATTGCTTCTATTTCACCTTCTGATATTGAAAGCATAGATGTGCTTAAAGATGCTGCATCTGCTGCTATTTATGGTTCTCAGGCAGCTAATGGGGTAGTTTTGGTTACTACAAAAACCGGTCAGGCAGGCAAGGGGCAAGTTAGCTTTGATGCATATTATGGTATTCAGCAAGTGGCTCGCTACGCCGATATGCTTAACAGGCAAGAGTATATAGCTATTATGCAAGAGCAGGCAGCCAATTCAGGCTCAGCTCTTTACAATCCGGCAATTTTTAATGGCACTGCCGATACTGATTGGATAAGGGAAATGTTTGTGGAAGATGCTGTTACTCAAAGTTACAATCTGGGAGTTAGCGGAGGTTCTCAAAACTCAATATATGCACTTTCTCTTAATTATACCGGACAAGAAGGAGTAGTAGGCGGACCTAAAGTGTCTAACTACGAGCGTTACGGATTTCGCTTAAACACTGAGCACAAGCTATACGATGATGTTTTAAAGGTCGGACAGCACTTAAATTTTAGCTATATCCAAAAGAATGGAATTCAAGTAGGAAATCAATATAATAATACTCTTCGCGGTGCTTTTATGACCTCGCCCTTATCTCCTGTTTATAGCGACAACGGCTTGTATGGTTTACCTTATAATAATACTACCAGCTCTGAGTGGTATGATGGTGATGGCAACCCTTACGGCCATATGATGACCAACAACAACCGGGAGAATAATGACCAGAGTTTACTGGCTGATATTTATGCCGAATTGAAACCGGTTCAAAACCTTACGCTTAAAACGGTTTTCGGGATAAATTACTATGCCGGTGAGTATCGCGCCTTTACTCCTTTATATAGATTCTCAATTTATTCTTATAATGAAGATCATACTACTGTAAACCAGAGTATGTCAAAAGGTCATACCCTGACATGGACTAATACTGCTAATTATAATTTTAATATTAATGAGCACAATATTGATATATTGGCAGGTACGGAATCTATTCAATATCAAGGCAGAAATGTAGAAGGATCAAACTGGGATTTGCTTGACCAGTTCAACAGTTGGGATTATGCTTTCCTTGACAATACCATTGGTCAGGCCACTCCTATTGAAGATGAGGACGGCAATATTGTTGGTGTTACCGAAAAACGCACCGTGGGTGGAGGCCCCTCAGTTGAGGCACGCAGAGTTTCTTACTTTGCACGTTTGGGATATAACTATAAAGAAAGGTATATGCTTAATGCCACCTTCCGGGCCGACGGTTCTTCTAAGTTTCAAAAAGACAATCGCTGGGGTTATTTCCCCTCTGTATCGGCCGGGTGGGTCTTGAGTGAAGAAGATTTTATTGCCGGCGTCACTCCTTGGATGGATTATTTGAAATTACGTGCCAGCTGGGGTCAGGTTGGAAACCAAAATATTGATAATTTCCAATATGCTTCGCCAATGATTATTACCAACTGGGATAGTAATAACCCTGCAGGCTACTATCTCTTTGGAAACACTCTTGGTTCGAATGTAAAGGGAGCCTATCCGGGTCGTTTGGCTAATCCAAATGTAAAGTGGGAAACTTCAGAGCAAATCAATGTTGGTTTAGATGCCCGCTTCTTTGCAGCCCGATTGGGTCTTAACCTTGATTACTACATGAAAACAACCAAAGACTGGCTGGTGGAAGCCCCAATCCTGGGAACAGCCGGAACAGGCGCACCCTTTATCAACGGTGGTGACGTAAAAAATAGTGGTATTGAATTGGGCTTGAATTGGAACGACCAAATAGGAGATCTTCGCTATTCCTTGTCGGCCAACGGTGCCTACAACAAGAACGAGGTAGGTTCTATCCCAACAGAAGATGGTATTATTCATGGTGAGTCAAATATGCTATATGATAATTCTGAAGAGTTTTATAGGGCTCAAAACGGATACGCCATTGGATATTTTTGGGGCTTAGAAACAGCGGGGATTTTCCAGAATGAAGCAGATATTGCTAATTGGAGAGCGGCAGGTAATGGGATTTTTCAGTCTAACGTAAAGCCCGGTGATGTGATTTATGTAGATCAGAATATAGACGGCAAGATTGACCAGGAAGATAAAGTGGATCTTGGAAACGGAATGCCTGATTTCACTTATGGTTTCAACATTAATCTGGCTTACAAAAACTTCGATTTCAATGTAAGCGCCAATGGCGTGGCAGGCAATGAAATTGTGCAGTCCTACCGCAACCATGCCAATAAGAAGGCCAATTATACCAGTGCAACTTTGGATCGTTGGACAGGAGGAGGCAGCTCCAACAAGATGCCGAGGGTAACCGAAGGCAATGTCAACTGGAACTTCTCTGATTTGTATTTACATAAGGGGGACTTCCTGCGAATCAGCAATATCACTTTAGGTTATGACTTTAGTAAATTGGTGAATTGGGAGTATTTGAGTCAGTTCCGCCTTTACGCCCAGGTTCAGAACGCTTTTACCTTTACCAAGTATAACGGCATGGATCCGGAGATTGGTTACGGTACCAGTGATTGGGTTTCAGGTATTGACCTGGGATATTATCCGCGTCCACGCGTTTACCTGTTGGGTGTAAATGTGAAATTTTAATGCTTAAAAAAACAGAGACTATGAAGTCAATAAAAATATATTTAATTGTAACAATGGGGCTGGTCGGTATGGGCTTGTTTTCCTGTTCGGAAGGTTTTCTGGATGTTGAGCCTCAAACCTCCCTGTTTGATGAAAACTTTTATGCGACCCAGGCTGATGCCGAACTGGCACTGATTGCTTGTTATGATGGCTGGCAAAGGACCTCTTCTGATGGCGACGTTTCTTTTTATTTGTTGTCCGAAGTAATGTCTGACCAGTGTTTTGGCGGTGTAGGCGTAGGTGACGACCGCAACTATCAGGCCATCGACCGCTTCGATTTGAGCCAGGCTCCTGCTTATTCAGATTTAGCTAACAACCTTTGGGTTAGCTATTACAGAGGCATTTTTCGCTGTAATAAGCTCTTGCAAGAGCTGCCTAATATCACATGGAATGGTGCAGATGAAGCCGCACAACTGGCCAATCGCAATCGTGTAGAAGGAGAAACCCGTGTGTTGCGTGCTATTTTGTATTTCGACATGGTTCGCTTGTTTGGAAATATTCCTTTGCTTAGCGAGCCGACGGAAGCTAATTTGCCACAAGCCAATCCTGATGATGTTTATGCTTTGATTGCTGAGGATTTGCTTTTCGGCGCAGAGAACATCCCTGCAGACGCTTATCCTAAGGCAAATGCTGCTGCAAATGATGGTCGTATCACTCCATATGCGGCAAAAGCTCTTTTGGGACGTGTCTATCTTTACTACACCGGATATTACGGGAAAAGTGATTTGGTTGGAAAAGTAAATGCTCAACAAGCATTGGGGCATCTTGAGGATGTGATAGAAAGCAACGAATATGGTCTGGTGAGTGAGTATAAGGATCTCTGGCCGGCCTCAAGTATAGTGGTTAGCATCGACGAGGAAGGCAGACGGGTTCAGGAGGCAGCGGGAGGCTACCAACGTGGCAACGCCGAGACTGTTTTGGTCAAGAAGTTTAATTATACTCAGGATTATAACGGTAATGTGGACGGTAACCGCTGGCTGGTGATGTTGGGCTTGCGCTCCTACAGCACCTTTCCCTACGGTCGTGGCTGGGGAGGCTGTACGGTTCATCCCAAGGTGGCCGCAGCCTTTGGAAACGGTGATATGCGCCGTTCAGCCTCTATTGTTGACCTTGCCGGAGAAGGATTGGAGGCAGGCTTTGAAAAGCTTGATGATCAGCGTGAATATACCGGTTATACCATCAAGAAATTTACTCCTATGAGCAAATGGGAGGAAGGTGAAGATGGTAGTCTGACACTGGTGGATGAGGTAGCCGGTTTGGGATCAGGTGATTTTCAAACCTCTCAGTACCAGGACTGGGTGCTTGTTCGCTATGCTGATGTGCTTTTGATGGCTGCTGAACTGGGAAGCGCTAATGCTTCCACTTATTTGAATATGGTACGTAAGCGTGCTTACACTTCAGAAGGAGAACTTGGAGAAGGATACATTGATGCAGCTCCTAACCTTGAAAATATTCTGAAAGAACGGGAGCTGGAATTTGCCTTTGAAGGAATCCGTTACTGGGATGTTATGCGCCTGGGGATTGATAAAGCCGCGGTCATCATTGCCGAGGAAAATGGCGTGGAAGTGCTTTCAGGGAATAATGCTGATAAGGTTATTATTAAGGCAGATGATTTTAAGGAGAAGAAAGGATTGTTTCAAATACCTCAAACTCAGATTACCTTATCTAATTATTTGTTGAAACAAAATGCTGGTTGGTAATCACCTAAAATTATTAGAAGATGAAAATTAATATATGGAATACCACGAAGGCAGTGGTCGCAGCCGCAACGTTGCTTTTTACTGCCTGTCAGCCCGACGAGTTTGAATTGGGCGACTTGTTGATGAAGGAGGAGCTGAAGTACAGCATCACTCAGGATGCCAGCGACCCCAACGCCATTGTGCTTCAGGCTCAAAATCCGGGGCATCAGCCCTTCTGGGTCACCCCCATGGGGCGTAGCACCCTCGCACAGGATACCGTCCGCATTCCTTTTGAAGGTGAATACAGCTTTATTTATGGTATAGTAACCAAAGGAGGAGTGGTACAGGCGGATACATTTAAGCTGATGCTTACAACCAATAACCTTAATTACGTAAATGATCCTTTGTGGACTCTGTTGACCGGTGGTGTAGGTGAGGAGAAAACATGGTACCTCGATTTGAATGCTGAAGGGGAAAGTCGTTATTTTGCAGGACCACTATATTTTTATGGTACCGACGATAGTTGGCTTACTGTTACTGATGGTGAAACTCTACCGGAAGGTAGCGACTCCTGGAACTGGCAGGCCGATTGGGCGGGTAACCAGTGGATGATGGATGCTGCTGATTTTGGAAGCATGACTTTTAGTCTTAAAGCCGGGGCGTCTATAACAGTAGATCATAAGGTGCTTGGCAGAAACGAAACCGGCACTTATTTTTTAGACGCAAAAGCAAAGACGCTTAAAATGACAGATGCTTCACCCCTGCATGATGAAGCGCGTGATGGACAGGTAGTTAATTGGGGAGACATCAAACTTATGTCATTGACGGAAAATTCCCTACAATTAGCTGTACTTCGTGACGAAGCTCTTTCAGGCGAGGGTCCAGCACTATTTGTATATAACTATATATCAAAAGATTATTATGATAACTGGGTTCCTGCTGATTTACCGGATCCTGAGCCTCAGCTGCCTGCCGGATGGGAAGAAGATGTTTCACAGGTTGTATCTACAACCATTACTTGGAAATTATCCACCGAAAATCCGATTGATTGGGCTAATTTAGATGGTAGCCGTATGAATGGCTGGAATACTCCGTCTGATTATCCTGATTGGCTTGGAACACCAGACCCATCTGTTTACGCTGGATTTTCGCTTACAATGAATTCGGCCGATGGAACAGTGGTATATACTGCTCCGGATGGTACAACGGAAGAGGGGACATTTAATCTTGACAATAAGGGGATTTATACCTTTGAAGGTATTGCACCATCCTTCTTTGTAATTGGCTGGGCATCATTTGGATTGACTGCCGAGAATCAATTACGCATACTGTCAATTGAAAAAGACCCCCTGGGCAATTTGAGTGGCATGTGGCTTGGGGCCCGAAATCCGGATCCTGAAAAGAATGAGTACATGGCTTACCATTTTGTTCCTTCCATGGGAGGTTCTGATGCTGAAGATCCAGCTGAAGGCGTAAAGAAAATGCTAAGCGGCAAGATCTGGAAAATAGACTCAGGACGTAGCTATGATGTGACTACAACTTGGGGGGCAGAGCAAGGTCCGGTTATCTTTTCTGACTATGCAAGCTGGTCGTGGAATCCTATGCCCGGTGAACAGTATGGTGCCGGAGAAGCTGGTGTGGATTATGGAAGCATGTCTTTTAAAACTGATGGTACGGTGGTCGTTAATCAAAGGGTTCGCCGTTACACCTACGAAGAGGGAGGTGAGACTGTTGTGCGTACGGGCTTACCCCAGGAAGGTGACCTTTTGGCAAGTGATGAGCTAGTGGAACTTAATGGCACATGGACTCTTGATATTGAGAGCATGAGCCTGACCCTGTCGGTAGGTATGCTTCATCCATGGTCAGCCGATTATGCTGTAGCTGATTGGGGTGCAACTACAATTTATAAGATTGAAAATAATGCCTTATTATTGCAGGTAATTCGTTCAGAAGAACTCAGCGGTGAGGGTGAAATGCCTCTTACCTACGTTTTTGTTCCTGCTGAACAGTAAATATGGAAAAGAGTCAAAGAAGTCAAAGGCCGGGCTTTTGCCCTGGTCTTTGACTTCATTATTATTAATCCTGTTATTGCGATATTATGAGAAAAAGATTTGTGTTGATTTGGATTTTGGGACTTGCTTGCATGAGTTTTTCAGGATGTGACGATGATAAGCAGGTTCCGATACAGGAAATTGAAGAGGAACAAAGCCTGGAGGCATCTCCTTTAAGTCTGAGTTTTCCCGCCGAGGGTAGCGTTAAGGATGTTAGCATTAGCAGTAATGGACAATGGCAGATTGATTTTTCAGGTGTTGAATGGGCACGCCCTAACATCTCATCAGGCCAGGGGAATGCAATAGTTAAGATTACCGCAGATTCTAACTCAGAACTTGTTTCACGCAACGCTACCATGAAAATCAAAGCAAAGGGTATCGAAGCCCTTGAATTGAAGATTGAACAAGCAGCAGGGATTGAGCCTGATATTGAGAGTGATGTGTTTGAATACGATGCCTATATAGAACCTGATAATACTGATATGCGCGATTTGACCTCGCTGGAATTATCCTCACTAATGGGAGTGGGATGGAACCTGGGAAACTCTCTTGAAGCTATTATCGTTAATGATGGAGTTTTTAGCGGTGGCGAAAATTCATGGGGCAATCCTTCAACTAGCAAGGCTCTTATTGATGTTGTTAAAGCTGCCGGATTTGACAATATCCGTATTCCTGTCTCGTGGTCACATAAGCTTGCTGATAAGGAGAATATGCTTATCTCCCTGAAATGGCTTCAAAGGGTTGAGGAAGTAATCAATTATGCTCTTGATAACGATATGTATGTAATGATTAACATGCACTGGGATGGAGGATGGTTGAATAAGCCTGTTTACAGTAAGCAGGAAGAGCTCAATCATCGTTTAGCTACCTATTGGGAACAGATTGCTGCCTACTTCAGAGACTATGACGATCGTCTGCTTTTCGCAGGAACTAATGAGGTGCTCTTTGAAGGTGATTTTGGCACTCCCACTGCGGAGTATTTAGATGTGCAGAATTCATTTAACCAGACCTTTGTGAACGCGGTTAGGGCAACAGGTGGGCGTAATACTTACCGCCACCTTGTGGTTCAGGGCTATAATACTAATTTCACGCATACCATCAATGGTTTTGTTATGCCCGAAGACGCGACGGATAATCGCCTCTTTATAGAAACTCACTTTTATGATCCTTGGGAATTTACAATAAAGACTGATAAACCCTTTAACACACAGTGGGGAGCTCCGGCAGCCGGAGGTGATGTGAGCAACTGGGGACAGGAAGCACATGTTGATGCGAGTTTTGCAAGCATGAAAAGTGAGTTTGTAGATAAAGGTATAGCTTTAATTTTGGGAGAATACAGTCCGACTCACCGGACTGATTTAATTGGCGAGGCCTATACACTTCACCAGGCTTCCAGGGTGTATTATATTGAATATGTAACACGAGCTGCTCTTAAAAGTGGAATGGTTCCTATGTACTGGGACAATGGGCATGCAGGCAATAATGGTTCAGCTATTTTTAACCGTAGCTCTGGAGAGCTTGTTGACCAGGGAGCCCTGGATGCTATTATGAGGGCCGGGGCAATCGATTAAACTACCTTGAGATTTAAGGATCAGGAAGACTTCTCTTTGTCAGGGAAGTCTTTTTGTTTCTCGTTAGCTGCTTTATATAGGCTTAATAAAAATTTTACTTAAATTACAGTGTTTTTGACACTCAACTTGTCCACTATGAAGCGTTATTGTTTTTTGATTATATTGATTGTTCTGTATTATTCTGCTTACGCCCAGCGAGCCGACAATTTCTTTCGTCGCATTGATTCAGGCTGGGGTTTGTCTAATAATCAAGTCAATACGATTTTTGCTGATAGTGATGGTTTTCTATGGTTAGCCACTGTGTCAGGCCTCAACCGCTACGATAGTCACAGTTTTAAGGTGTTTAAAAATGATCCTTTGGATCCAAGCTCCTTACCGGAAAATATTATTACCGACATTTTTGAGGATCATTTTGGGATGCTATGGCTTTTAACAAATAACAACTGCTATATATACAATCCTGAACTTGAGTCTTTTGGGGAAGCTCATCTTTTCTTTGATCTAAATCCTAACTTTACAAGGAATGGCATTCGCTCTCTTTGTGCAGATGGGCAAGGAAACACTTGGATAGGTAATAGCAGCACAGGCCTATGGTTATATGATGGTTCCCGCTCAGACTTGCTTCATTTGTACCATGATGCTGACGATGCTGATACTCCCTCCTCTAATAGGGTTATGGACGTGCTTATGGGTGATGATGGAAAGGTGTATGTTGCTCATGCCAACGGGATGGTTGATGTGATTGACAGAACTACCCGGAAGGTAAGCCAGCGTATTGATATGGAGGTGAAAGCCACCTTTGCGGATGGAGATAAGGACTTCAGACTGTTTGTCGATTCAGACCAACACTTGTGGTTATACGGACCTCGTGTTGGAGAAGAACTCTATCATTACAATCCAGAGCAGGGTCAAGTGTTAATATTCAAGGCAGAGGGTTCAGGCAACGAAATTCGGGGAGTAAATATCTCAGCTGTGGAAGAGGACGACAGCGGCAGGATTTGGGTTGGTACCGACCATGGAGGAGTTTATTTACTTGATAAACATACGCATAAATACAGTGTCCTGCGAAATGTGCCCGGCGATGCAACCAGTCTGAGCGCAAATAGTGTTACCTCACTGTGTAAGACCGATGATGGTATTATTTGGGTTGGTACTTTTAAGAATGGTGTTAACTACTATCATCCGGAGTTGTTTCAATTTGAATTATATCGTACTAACCCGGCTATAGATCATCGTTATTTTTCCAACGATGTTAATTGCTTTGCCGAAGACAGTCGGGGCAACTTATGGATTGGAACCAATGATGATGGATTGGTTTACTTTAACAGGAAGGATTTGAGCCTTACTCATTATCGTCATGAATCGGGCAATCCTGCAAGTTTAAGTAATAATGTGGTTGTGTCTCTCTGCATGGATCACAAGGGTCGTCTGTGGGTCGGAACTTATCAGGGAGGGCTGAATCGTTTTGAGAATGGAAGGTTTAAGCGATATATGCCCAAGGCAGGAGACAGCTCTAGTTTGGCCGACAGCAGAGTATGGCAAATAATTGAGGATAAGGAGAAGCGCTTGTGGGTTGGAACCTTAGGAGGAGGGCTCGACCTTTATGATGAACGAATTGATGGCTTTATTCATCATCGGGCAGGAGACTATAATTCAATTGATTCAGAATTTGTGCTGTCGATGGAGGTGGATAGTGAAGGAGATTTATGGGTTGGAACTTCCGGAGGTCTCAACCTATTGGAGCATGCCACAGGCCGTTTCAGGCACTTTGCGCACAATCCCGGACTTGATGGCAGTATCAGCCACAGCCATGTGTTATCTATTAAGGAAGATGCCCATGGACGCTTGTGGGTTGGCACACGTAACGGACTTAACTTGTTGAATCGTGAAAGCGGAAAGTTTAAAGTCTTTGGGCTCGCTGATGGTCTGCCCGACCACAATATTATCAGTATGCAGCCTGACGACCATGGAAATATGTGGCTATCAACCCTAAATGGACTTTCTAATCTTATTTCAAATACAGATAGTTTTAGCTTTCGAAATTATGATGTACTTCATGGCCTGCAGGGGAAAGAGTTTAATGAGCATGCATCATTGAGGCTTTCAAGTGGAGAATTAGTATTTGGTGGAGCCAATGGCTTTAATATTTTCCATCCCGATAAGGTAGTGGTAAATCGTCGTAGCTATCCGGTGATGTTAACCAATCTTAATCTGCATAATCAAAGAGTAGTAATAGGTGAAGAGTACAATAACAGGATACTCCTGCCAAAGGCCTTGAATAAAAGTAAAAGTATTTCCCTAAAGCATAATCAAAATGTATTTTCGATAGAATTTTCGGCCTTGAATTACTTCCATCCCGAACGCACGCGCTTTAGGTACAGGCTTGATGGTTTTAATGATCAGTGGATTGAAGCCGCTGAGGATAACCGCTCCGCCACCTTCACAAATCTCAATCCCGGCAGCTACACTTTCAGGGTCGTGGCAGCTGCCAGCGATGGCAGCTGGAATGAAAATGATGAAGCACAGCTGGAGCTTGTTATTATTCCGCCATTGTATGCCACCCGTTTTGCCTATGCTGTATATTTTGTGCTTTTCGTACTTCTGGTTGTTCTGCTAACATATATAATTCGCCGCCGTGCGGAGATGAAATATCTCCGCAGGCAAGAGCATGACGAGTATGAGCGTATGAGGGAGTTGGATGCCATGAAACTGCGGTTCTTTACTAATGTGAGTCATGAACTCAGAACCCCCTTGACTCTGATTTTAACTCCTGCTGAGCGTTTGATAAAGAAGGTTGATGACAAACAGGTCAAGGCTCAACTTGAAGTTATTCAGCGTAATGCCCGACGCTTGCTGAATCTTGTCAATCAATTGCTGGATTTCCGCAAGCTGGAGGTCGATAATATCAAGCTGAATAGCCGTAGGGGAGATATTGTGAGCTTTGTTAAGGATACAGGTCAATCATTTGCTGACTTGTTTGATAGTAAAGGGATACACTTTGCTTTTGAAAGCGATCTAAGTGCATTCCAGACTCATTTTGATCACGATAAAATTGAGAAAATTGTTTTCAATCTCTTATCAAATGCCGCTAAATTTACTCCTCAAGGCGGAAAGGTGAAGCTTAGCATTTCAGTTATTGATAAGAAAGGAATATCGATAATAGTGGAAGATAATGGAATAGGGATTCCGGAAAGTCTTCATTCTAAGGTCTTTGAACGCTTTTTCCAAAATCCTGATAATGATGCGTCGATGAATCAAGGCAGCGGGATTGGGCTTTCTCTATGCAGTGAGTTTGTTAAGATGCACGGCGGTGAAATTCATGTTGAAAGCAGTGAAGGTCAAGGTAGTCGTTTTATTCTGAATCTGCCTTTGCTTGAAGCGCATGATGAAAGCCGGGCTGTTGATGCAAAGGAGGCTCCGGATATTAAGGAAGAACAGGGCTTTGATTACGAAGAAGTTAAGGGTAAGGATGACTTACCTCTTGTACTGCTTGTTGAAGATAACCCCGATTTACGTACTTATTTGCGCGAAAATTTAAGTGCGAAATATCATGTTATAGAGGCAGCGGATGGCGAGTCGGGCTGGGAGCTTGCTTTGAACAGACGACCGGGTTTGATAGTCAGTGATATTATGATGCCAGGTATTGATGGCATCGCCCTATGTAAGCGCCTAAAAGCTGATCAACGCACTTCCCATATTCCCGTTATCCTTCTTACCGCCAAGTCGTCAAGCGCACAGGAACTTGAAGGACTTGAGGCTGGTGCTGAAGTGTATATAAGCAAGCCCTTTAATTTTGATGTTTTGGAGTTGCAGATGGAACGTGTTATTGCCTTAAGAAATGAATTCAAGAAGAATTTTGGTCAGCGTTTTGAAATTAAACCCGGCGAAATTGGCATTACTTCCCTCGATGAGAAGTTTTTGAAAAAGGCCTTGAAAACTGTTGAGAAGAATATCGGTAATAGTGAGTTTTCTGTTGAAAAGATGGGCAAAGAGCTTGGGGTCAGCCGTGGACATCTCTATAACAAGTTGGTTGCGCTTACCGGAAAAACTCCTGTGGAGTTTATCCGCATAATGCGTTTAAAACGAGCTGCCCAGTATTTGGAGAAGAGTCAGCTTACTGTTTCAGAGATTGCCTATGAGGTCGGATTTAACGATCCCAAGTATTTTTCCCGCTATTTTAAAGAAGAATTTGGCCTTGTGCCTTCCGAATATGCTAAGTCTAATCAAACAAAAGATAATCAAAACGTTAAGGAGTGAAAATTATTGATTCAGCATAGCTGTTGAATACAAATTACTACCTTCTAAATACAATTGAACCATTATTATTATTCAATTGGAGGATGTTTGATAAATTTTGTTAAAATATATTTGATACTTGTTATTAGACTTTATTATTATTGATAATTTGAAACCCTGGCTTTATAAACATAGGAAACCATTGAAATATTTTTATATATGATGAATAAACTTTTAAAACTAGGATTTATTGTTTTAACATTTGTACTGCTGTCATGTAGCGGAGGGAGTTATACTGCTACAGATACCGGTATAGAGCTTAAAACTAGTAATGGAGAGCTTGTAAGACTGGACGTTGTGGCTCCCGGTATCATCCACGTGAGAACAACAAAAGAGAGTAAGTTCTCAGATAATGAAAGCCTTATTGCTATCAGAGATGCCTCGCCATCGCTTGATTTTGATATTGTTGAAGGAGATGGCCTTGTCTCTGTGGTTACGGAGGCAGTGATTGCATCTGTAGAACTTGCAAGTGGCCGGGTGACCTTTAGTGACCTCGACGGAAAGCCAATAATTAATGAAGCCGAAGACGGGAAGATGCTAAAACCCATCACGGTTGATGGAGTTGGAGGTTATGAGTTGCAGCAGATTTGGAATTCTGCTGATGATGAAGAGGCAATTTATGGTCTTGGTCAGCACCAGGCTCACGAAATGAACTATAAAGGCCGTAACGAAGAATTGTTTCAATACAATACCAAAGTCTCAGTGCCGTTTATTGTATCAACCCGCAATTATGGCATTTTATGGGATAATTACTCTTTATCGCGTTATGGCGACCCAAGGCCTCACGAGCAGATAAACCAGTTTGTTGTCTATGATGTGAATGGTGAAGAGGGAGGATTAACTGCTACTTATGTTGATGATGTGGCTTCAGAGAATGTCTTCACTGTTCGAAAAGAGGCTACTATAGACTATGAAAATCTGCAAACCATACAGAATTTCCCTGAAGGTTTTAGTTTCAATAACTCCCGGATTACCTGGGAAGGACAGCTGGAGCCCAGGGAGGATGGAGTATTTGATTTCCTGCTTTACTATGCAGGCTATACCAAAATTTGGATAGACGGAGAATTGCTTGCCGACAGGTGGCGTACTGCCTGGAATCCTTCTGTAGCTAAGTTTAACAGGGAAATGAAAGTAGGCCAAAAATATCATCTGAAGCTTGAATGGTTTCCCGACGGAGGCGAGTCTTACATTGGCCTGAAGGCTTTATCGCCCAGAGCTGCTGAACAGCGTAACAATATCTCCTTTTACTCGGAAATGGGTGATGAAATCAACTACTACTTTATGAAGGGCGAGTCGATGGATGAGGTTATCAGCAACTATCGCTATCTGACGGGTAAAGCTCAGGTTATGCCCAAATGGGCGATGGGCTACTGGCAAAGTCGTGAGCGCTACAAAACGCAGGATGAGTTACTGGATGTGTTGAAGGAGTTTCGGCGCAGGCAGATTCCCATCGACAATATTGTGCAGGACTGGTCGTTTTGGGAGGAAGATCAGTGGGGCAGTCAGGAGTTCGATTTGCAACGCTTTCCGGATCCCAAAGGGATGATTCAGGAGGTGCACGACAACAATGCCCGCATCATGATTTCGGTGTGGCCTAAGTTTTACACCAATACCGAACACTACAAACAGTTTGACGCCCAGGGCTGGATGTATCAGCAGGCGGTGAAGGACAGTGTGCGCGACTGGATTGCAGATGGTTACATCGGTTCTTTTTACGATGCCTATAATCCCGGCGCCAGGGAGTTGTTCTGGGAGCAGATCCGCGACAACTTATACGATTTGGGCATCGATGCCTGGTGGCTCGATGCCACCGAGCCGGACATCTTATCCAATGCCAGCATCGAATACCGCAAGGCACTGATGAATCCCACTTATTACGGTCCCGCCACCAAATATTTCAACGCCTACGCACTGATGAATGCCAAAGGCATTTACGAGGGCCAGCGCGACTACAATCCCGATGAGCGGGTGTTTATCTTAACCCGTTCCGGTTTTGCCGGTATGCAGCGCTATGGTACCGTGACCTGGAGTGGCGATGTGGGCACGGTGTGGGAAGATTTGCGCGCCCAGATTACCGCAGGGGTTAATTTCTCCATGTCGGGTCTGCCCTACTGGACCATGGATATCGGTGGCTTTTGTGTAGAGAAGCGCTACGAAACAGCCCGGGAGGGTTCTGAAGATATGAAAGAGTGGCGGGAGTTGAATACCCGTTGGTACCAGTTCGGTGCGTTTGTTCCCCTCTTTAGGGTACATGGCCAATATCCCTTTCGTGAAATTTGGAACATTGCTCCTGAGGGACATCCCGCCTATGCTTCTATGATGTTTTACAACAAACTGCGCTACCGACTGATGCCCTACATCTACAGTCTCACCGGTGCGGTGTACCATAAGGATTATACCATAATGCGGGCATTGGCTATGGATTATGCGCACGACAAAAGTGTCTACGATATCAACGATCAGTATCTGTTCGGCTCCGCCTTTATGGTTTGTCCCGTGGGTGAGTATGGCGCCAGAGAACGTGAGGTTTATTTCCCTGCCGGTAAGGGCTGGTACGATTTCAATACCGGCGCCTTTCATCAGGGCGGCAGCACCAAAGTAGTAGCGGCTCCTTACGAGCGTATGCCGCTGTTTGTCCCCGAAGGCAGTGTAATTCCTTTCGGGCCTGAAATTGAGCATACCGCACAGCAAAGCGACGAACCCTACACCATTATGGTGTTTACAGGAAAAGACGGGGCTTTTGAGTGGTACGAAGACGAGGCGACGAACTACAATTACGAAACGGGTGCCTTTAGCTCGGTTGTGCTGAACTGGAATGAGGCTGCTCAAACCCTGACTTTGGGCGAGCGCAGTGGAAGTTTTGAGGGGATGGATGTGAAAAAGTCTGTTCGCGTGATTTTCGTTGATCAGAATACGGCTGCACCATTTGAACTGGATGTGCTGAATCGTGGAAAGGTTTATGAATACAATGGGAGTGAATTGCAAATTGCCAGATAATAAGCTTTAATAGTGGTAGGGGTGAATGGCCTCCGTGCAGAAACGTCTGCACGAGGCCTTTCTTATCTATGAACCAAATGAAAATTCAGGAGCAAATGAATTATTTTCGATTTTTCTTAGGACTTGTAGCTATGCTTTGGGCGGGTGCCCAAAGCGTCGGGGGACAAGGTTTTCCGGTGCCCGAGCGCGGCTTTGTTAGCTGGAAGCCGGCACCGCAATGGGAGGATGCCCTGCTGAGCGGGAATGGCGAGGTGGGAACCCTGGTGTTTGGGGAACCACACGACGAGACCATCATCATCAATCATGCCTTGAACCACATGCCGGTGCGTCTTCCTTTGCCGCCCATCGATCAGGCTTCCCGTCTGCAGGAAATTCGTGCTTTGATAGCAGCAGGCCGTTACGACGAAGCGGCCGCCATTCCGGTAGCCCAGAGTATGGCCGAAGGCTATGGGGAAAAGCATTGGATCGATCCCTTTGTACCCCTTTGTAATTTGCGGGTGCTCACCGAGGCGGGCAATGTGAGCGATTATGTGCGAATGGTCGATTTTGAAACCGGAGAGGCGAAGGTTCAATGGCAACAAAACGGCGCCCTTTATCAGCGCAGTTTGTTTGTCTCCCGGGCCGACAGCGTGGTGGTACTGCGACTGCATGGCGATGCTCCCCTTAATGTGGAGCTGTTTCTGCGACAGCATCCCATTGCCTGGGACCAATATGAATTCGTGGGAAGTGGGATTAAGAGCGCCAAGGCGGGAGCCGCAGCAGGCAGCCTGACTTACAGCACCCGTTTTGTGCATCATTATGAGGGGATTCCCTATGGTTTTGATGCAGCAGCCCGTATTCTGCTGAAGGGCGGAAGTATGCAGACGAGCGGCGAGCGAATTATCGTAGAAGGTGCCGAGGAGATACTGGTGGTGATGAAACTGGCCGCCCTTATGGACACTGAAGCTTCCCTTTTGCCGCTTTTGCAGGATGCGCTGGCGGTCGGGAATTGGGCATATGACGACCTTTTGGCGGCCCAGCGGGCCACACATGGCGAACTCTTCTCCCGGGTACGCTTGCAATTGGGAGAAGAAGATGCCCCGGAGGCAGGCTTGCAATCCGAAGCCTTTGTACAAAGAGCCCGCAAGGGATCAAACGGCGCCATTATTGAAAAGCAATTTGATGCGGCCCGTTACAACATCCTTTCTTCCACAGGCATCAATCCGCCTTCGCTCCAGGGTGTCTGGAGTGGTACCTGGACACCTCCCTGGTCCTCGGGCTTTACCCACGACGGGAACGTGGAGGTGGCGGTCTCCCACCTACTTAGTGCCAACACTCCGGAATTGATGGAGGCCTA
>ENA-UOOK01001975-UOOK01001975.1-fermentation-metagenome-genome-assembly--contig:-NODE-1975-length-26021-cov-7.698837_pt1 | contig 26021 bp, 23 predicted proteins | sample MGYA00245777_ERZ724023 | MGnify/ENA primary metagenome ERZ724023 (study PRJEB28704, sample SAMN03018312) | fermentation metagenome | biome: anthropogenic terrestrial biome; feature: soil; material... | reverse complement strand
ATTAATGTCCATTTTTATCTCCTGTCGCATTGCATTTTTGCTTTTTAAACCTTTCCAACAACGTATTCATTACCCCTATAAGTTGGAATTTGAATATTTTTCAATTTTCATTCTCATACCGTTCCCATTATAACCGAAGGGTACAGCTTCAAATCCGCAACTTTCATAAAATTTTTCCATACCTTTTATCGATATCAAGTTAATGGTACTATACTCTCCAGCAATTGTATTTTCTTTTATCTTATCTATTATAGAATTTACAAGCTTTTTTCCTATTCCTTTTTTCTGATATTTTGAATTTACCACTACATCAACTAAAAGATATGACATGCCATCTCCAATTGCTCTAGCCATTCCAACTGCAAAATTATCATATATAGCTTTTTTCACAATAGTGCTATTTTTTATAGCTTTTTCTACAACGATTGGATTTTTAGGTTCCCATCCAACTTGTTTTCTTAAATTATTATATTCATCAATATTTAAACTATCTCTTATCTCAATTCCTATTTCATTCATAAAATCACCTCGCTAAATTCCTATTTATCTATTTGATTAAGAATAGTTACATAGACTACAATATATAAATAATGTTGATTATCATAAAAACTAATCCATACTTAATTTTTCGATAGCCTGTTTTTTATTTAGCAAAAATAACATATTTTTTCCTTTATTACATTCATAAATAAAATCTTTCAAACTCTTATTTGTATATATGGAGAAATCTCCTATGATAGCTATTCTCTTTCGATAATTTATAAATTTTTGCTAACTCCTTGTTTTTTCATTTTTACTCTATCATTACCCAAATTACATTATGTCATCTATAAATCATCCCTAAAACAGGGATCCAAAAAGTGGTGCCTTTTCACCGATTTTTAACCCAATTTTCGCCCTCAATGCACTATAAGTTGTGGTCAAATCCTATTATTTTGCCTTTGAACCACAATACGTCATCATTACTATCCTCTCTACATGCCATTAGTACACAATAATGATGTCGCAGGGAGCTGGTGGTTTTTTGATGGCAATTTCACGAATCAATGTATTTTGCATCACTCTATTGAAAAATAGTAGAAACCATCGTTGTTCCCATCAATTTTAAAATTATGTTTATTCCTTAATAATCTTCACAAATCCATTTGTACCATCAACCTCAATTAAATCTCCATCTTTTATCATTTCGGTTGCTTTTTCAATTCCCGTAACACATGGTAGACCATATTCTCTTGCAATAATTGCACCATGTTGTAATGCACCACCTATCTCCATTACAACGGCACAAGCATTAATAAAAATCGGTGTCCAGCTCGGCTCAGTTGCAATCGTCACAAGTATTTCGCCTTTTTCTAACTTCTTTTCAAAGGGTTCATACAGAACCTTTGCTCTGCCTCTTACAACACCAGGTGCAACAGGTTCCCCTGAAAGCTCTCCTTCTTTTGCCTCTCTTTTAGCAATAAAAATCTCACCTCTGGAACTAAAGATGGTAGGCCAATTTTTCACATTTTCAGTTAACTTCCGGATTTTCTTCTCCTCATTTATTAATGAAATAAGGTCTAAGTTTTTATCTTTTTGTGCTTTTGTAATTTCCTCCCTTGTAAGATAAAATATATCCTCTGCCTTATTTAACCTGTCCTCCGAAACAAATTGCTCTGCAATTTTGAGAACATTATGCCTTAAAACATCAACAGCATAGACATACATATATTTGGGGTGTTCACGAAGACCCATCCATTCAAGCTGCCTTGTAAGTTTTAAAAATTTTTTCCTCTTGCCGATTTTTATGGCTTCTTTTAAATTTACAATTTCTGCGCCGAAGGTACTTAAACCCTTTTCAATAGATTGGTCATCACCCACAGAAATATATATATGTTCAAAAAGACACAGCTTTGCATATTCACAGGGAACAAACATGCCAAGGCTTGCCATTGCGGCAATTTGACCTATCATCCTGAGAGAAACGGTCTTTCCTCCCATATTTGCCCCTGTTATGCATGCTACATTTTTATTAAGGTTTAAATCAATAGGAACATACTCAATATGTTTATCCTTCAATGTTTTTTCAAGTTTAAGATTTCTGCCGCCCTTTATTACTATTTGTAAATCATTGATTATTTCCGGCTCAATTGATTTGGTTTTTTGAGCATAATTTGCTTTTGCGATAATATAGTCAATTTCACCGATTGCAACCGTATTTTTTTGCAATATATGGCTGACTTCTTTTATTTCCTTGGAAATATCTTGTCGTATTTTGTATTCTTCGTCATCTTCTTCCAAGGACAGGTGCTCGTATCTTTGCTCTAAAGCATCTATTTCATCAGTATTTTTGATTTTATAAATAATGTTTAAATAGTTTTCTCCGGATATTCTTAAATTGTCTTCTTTATTCAGCTCTTCAATTTTATCCTTCTGTGCTTTTCCGATGGTTGCTTCATCCTTCAAATTCAGTTTGATACCATGTTTATTTTGAATTTCTTCTTTAATTTTTTTCTTTAATAATCTAACATTTTTCTCGACAAGTCTTTTTTCATTGCGAATGTTTTTTAGTTTTTCCGAATATTCATCGTAAATGTAAAATGTGTTTATCCTTTCACTCGCCGGATCAAGTTTTTCATATAATTGTGGCAGGGGCGTTAATTGCGGCAGCTTTAAGTCCTTAATGGAAATGCCTCTTAATATTTTATCCATTTTTTCCACTAAAATCAGGAAATTTTTTATTTCAAACAATTCTACTTCATCGAGAACCTGATTGCCTTTAGCCCTATCAATGGTTTCAAGTATATTTTTAATATGTTTTAAAACATCGATTATGTCCCGCCTTTGCTTAAGCTCAATAAATGCCCTTATTCTATTGAACTCCGCTTTAAGGTCTGCCTCCTGACCCTTTACAAAAGGCGCGGCTTCCTGTTTTATCTTAATTCCGTATTCTGTTATAGGTTTAACTTCATTAAAAATATAATCGAAATTTATGTTTTTGATTGTATTTTCTGTCATAAAGCTTCTCAATATTCATCACCGCCCGACACCACGTCAACTATTTTTACCCCGCTCAGGACTTTTCCCATATTTTCTTTGAAAATTTCACTGTCAAAGAAATATCCTGCGGGAGATACCGGATTTAAAGTTACGGCTAAAACATTTATTGAATTCATAGCCTCAACCATAAGTCCCTTTCGTCTCATTTCATTCCAAACATTAATATCCACGAAATTTTTTGTTCCGTCTTCTATTATTAATTTAATGCCTCTTAAATATTTATTTTCCCATAAATCCTTGAGCAGTGCAGAGGTAACCGCACCCTTAACAAATATATGAGTTGATTTTTCATCTATGAGAGCACTGATTTTTTTGCCGCCCGTAATGCTTGTTTTAATATCGGGAACAACCGCACTTCCATCTTCCGATATAATGCATGTTTTATTAATTTTATGGAGTATATCTTTAATATGCAGGTCAGTTTCATTTAATGAGTAGCACTCCACAGCATGGGCTGTTTTTTCCAAAACTTTTTTCATGTCCCTGCTTAATACCGCCCCCGTGGCAATAACACATGCATCAGTAATTACCGGGGATGAAACAGCTTTTCTGTCTATTGCTCCGTCTATTAATACAATCTCGGCTCCGTAATGTTTAAGGCGTCCTGCAACATATTTCATATCTGCAGTGCTGACAGGTCCCGCAATCTGAATATTGCCTCTCTGTCTTACCCTGACTATTATTACTTCGCCCATTGCCGTTGTAATTCCCGTTGTTTCCAATATTTCGGTTTTGGCATTTGACAGCATCAGTGTTTTTTTGGCTGTGGCGACATACATTCCCTCCGTAACCAAAATTGACGGTTTTTGTGTCTGTGTCACTAAGTCTGTATTTTCACCGTCGCGCCCTGTAGATGTTATGCCTGTTTTTATGTTTAAATTATCTGCCTCTTCTATGAGATAATTAAGCGTCACAGTCTTGCCCGCATTCTTGGCAAGCCCGATGATTGATACTGTCTCGTAATTATTCTGTTTTATGGTTTCAATTAATCTCATAAAAGAGGCCTCTCTCCTATTGATGGTGTGTTCTGTCTCTTCTTGCTAACTTTGTGGGTTCGAGAGCTAAATCATTTCCTTGAAGCAATCCCGCAACTCCTGTCAGCGGATCTTTCTTCTTGCCCTGACATACATCGCATTGACATTCCAATTCAGGTAATTCCGGTTCTGTGTATGTTGTGATAACACCTTCATAGTTTCTTAAAATAACCTTGTTAGGCGATTGTGACAATACATAGTTAGGCATTACGGGAATCTTTCCGCCGCCGCCCGGTGCGTCAACAACAAATGTCGGTACGCAGTAGCCTGAAGTATGTCCTCTTAGGCTTTCCATTATTTCAAGACCCTTTGAAACAGGTGTTCTGAAATGCTCGATTCCAAGTGAAAGGTCGCATTGATAAATATAGTACGGTCTTACTCTATTCATAACAAGCTTATGAACCAAGTCTCTCATAATATGCGGACAATCATTAACTCCTCTTAACAATACTGATTGGTTTCCTAATGGAATACCTGCATCCGCAAGCTTCCTTAAAGCCTCAATCGATTCGGGAGTAAATTCATTCGGATGGTTAAAGTGAGTATTCAGCCAAATGGGATGGTATTTCTTAAGCATATTTACCAAATCATCCGTAATACGCTGCGGTAAAACAACGGGTGTCCTTGTGCCTAATCTTACTATTTCAACATGGGGTATTTCTCTTAACTTGCTGATTATATATTCTAATTTTTTGTCTGAAACCAATAAGCAGTCTCCGCCTGACAATAATACATCTCTTACTTCAGGAGTTTTCCTGATATATTCTATACATTTATCGATGTTTTCCATTCCGACTTCGTCGTCGCTTTGTCCCGCAAATCTTCTTCTTGTACAATGTCTGCAATACATTGAGCATTGGTCTGTTATCAAGAACAATACTCTGTCCGGATAACGGTGAGTTAATCCCGGCGCCGGTGAATCTGTATCTTCGTGCAGTGGGTCAAGCATGTCTGCATCACTTACATGTGTTTCGGCAAATGTGGGAACAGCCTGCATTCTTATGGGATCCCTCGGGTCGTCCTTATCCATGTGCGCAGCATAATACGGAGTGATGCCCATTCTGAATTTTTCCAATACCTTGCCGATATCTTCCTCTTCTTTTTCTGTAACATTAACTATTTTCTTTAATTTTTCTACTGTGTCTATTCTGTTTTCTACCTGCCATCTCCAGTCATTCCACTCTTCAGGTTTAACATCTTTCCACAATTCAACTTCATTATAATAAGCCACTGTTATACCTCCTTAATTAAGCGTATAGTTTTGTAAATAATTCTCTTAATCCTTTACTTTCTCTCATTACCTGCAGGGCTGTTTCGGAATGTCCCTTGGTATAGCCGTTTCCGACTATCATATTGATATCCTTGCCAACTCCTTCGGCTCCCAATGCCGCTTTTGTAAAGCTTGTAGCCATACTGAAGAAATATACCGTTCCTTCATCCTTTGCAGCAAGTATTGCCGACATTTCACAATTTGGTCTTGATACACAGCTGATTACCAAATCACACAATTGTCCGTCTGTCGCTTCCATAACTTTTTCATATACTTCAATTGCGTTTGTTGCATCTCCCGCTATTAAAACATCCGCCAATCCAAGTTCTCTGACTGTATCAAGCGTTACTTGCCTGTGTGCCCAGCATATAACCTTTCCTGTGGGACCTGCTTTTTTCTTTGCTTCATATAGGCATAACAATCCGGATTTTCCGCTTCCGCCAAGAACTAAAACCGTGTCGCCTTCCTTAACCAATTTCTGGGTTTGTGCCGGAGCTCCTGCCACGTCAAGCACTGATAATGCAAGATTTTCCGGTATGTCATCGGGGAGCTTTGCATAAATTCCGCTTTCAAATAATATTGCTTTTCCCTTGATATCAACTTGGTCGATATCTTTTCTCACTTCTAAAATTTCGTCGATTACTAATGGAGTCAGTGACAATGATACCATTGTTGCTATTTTATCTCCAACCTTCAAATCTGTTTTTCCTTCCAGGGCAGGTCCTATCTGCTCGATAGTACCTATGAGCATTCCGCCTGAACCGGTTACAGGGTTTTGATGCTTACCTCTTTCAGCAACAATACCTTTCATTATTTCCTTGATTTTTTCTACATCTCCGCCGGCCTGGTCATTGATTTGTGTGAAACTTGCCGAGTCAACGTTCAAAGTCTGTACATTAATCAGAATTTCGTTGTCGTATATTTCCATTGTATTGTCAATTTTCAACGCGGGCTGTGGTAACACTCCCTTTGGTTCAAGTACTCTGTGTGTACCGTATGGATTTCCTTTTTTCATAGCGCCTCCTATAAATTTTTCATTAATGGGTTAATGGGTTGAATACATGGGTATATTCAATTATATAATTAGCAAGATTCATGCCAATTATCCAAAAAAACAAAAATAGCTAATTTTCAGCACTTTTATAAAAACAATTTCTGCATAATTTACCCAAGTGCCGAAAATCCAGCTTTTTGTTGTTGATGGTTTAATTATCATTTGGTATAATAGGAAGGGGGACACACTTCTTTTTATCAAGGACAGTCTATGCGGGACAGGAGGAATGTCCCCGTCAGGAGGAGGGGGAATACACCTCTTTAGATATTTGTTGATTTTTATTATATTATATGAAATAATACTAAAGTTATAAAAATTTTAATTTATGCTCACACATCAGTGCTTGTTAAATAAAATGAATTAAAAAACATGAAGAAGGTATGAAATGGATAACAGACCGATTGGAATTTTCGACTCCGGCGTGGGAGGATTGACTGTAATGAGGGAAGTTATGGAGCAGCTTCCTTATGAAAATATAATATATTTAGGGGATACGGCAAGAATACCCTATGGCTCCAAATCTGAGCAAACAATAAAAAAGTATGCCCATCAATGCTCTGCTTTTTTAAAAAGCAAGGATGTGAAAACCATTGTCATAGCATGCAATACTGCAAGCTCGGTTGCTCTTGACAGCTTAACCGATTACCTTGATATTCCTGTTATAGGAGTTATAGATCCGGGAGCGAGAAGCGCATCCAAGGCCACCAAAAACGGAAGAATCGGAGTAATTGGCACAATGGCAACCATTAACAGTTACGCGTATCAGGAAAAAATAATGGAATACCGCCATGATGCCGAAGTAATAGGTATACCTTGTCCGCTTTTCGTTCCTATAGTCGAAGAAGGCTGGGAATATTCCCACGTTGCGGAGCTTACCGCGGAAAAATATCTGACGGAATTAATTGAGCATGATGTTGACGCATTAGTTTTAGGCTGTACCCATTACCCGATACTGAGATACACCATCGGTAAGGTTGTGGGCTCACAGGTAAAGCTGATAAACCCTGCTTTTGAAACAGCCAAGGATTTGAAAAAACTGCTGAATGAAAAAAATCTTCTCAATGAAAACTATGATCTGCCAAGATATGATTATTACGCAACCGATGCACCGGAGCGTTTAAGAAGGATAGGCGGCAACTTTTTAAAAAAAGAAATTGATAATCTTTATGAAATTGCAATAGATAACCTTTAAAGGGGATGTAAAATGGAAAATGTAAAAATAAGAATTAACACTATACAAACTGTGGACGAAGCAGGTAATGAAGACGTTATTGAAATGATCACAGAGGCTGAATTGGAGAAGCTTGATGACTGCTTTATAATCGACTATGATGAAAGTGAAATCACAGAGCATGAAGGAAGCCGAACAAGGTTGAAAATATATAAAGATAAAATGATAATGACCAAGGTTGGAATTTACTCTTCTAAAATGGAATTCGAACAGGGTTTTAAATGTGACAATTTATATTCAACTCCTTACGGAAACTTTGATTTAGACTTTATAACAATTGCTTACAATAATAATCTTGATGAAAAGGGCAGAGGCAATGTTTATGTCGAATACACAGTTATTTTTGCAAATTCGGATGAAAGCAACAATAAATTGAACATTGATATTTTTTAGTCAATTTTATGTTCGATTATTATAAAGACGAACATTATCGCCTGTTTTTCGGCATGATATGCCTTAAATTCGGCACTAAGGAGGAAATCTATGGAGATTAAATATTTTGATGCTTTAATAAAGGCAATAGAATTAATCAATGATGGTATTCATATAGTTGATGCAAGCGGAAAAGTTGTTTATTACAACGCTTCGGCAAAACAATTGGATGAAATTGACGCTGAGAAAACAATTGGCAGGCATATACTTGAAGTATATCCCTCACTTACTTTTGAAACAAGCACCATTATAAAAGTGCTTAAAACAGGCAAGCCTATTTATAATGTAGAACAGAATTTTATTAATTATAAGGGTGATAAAATTTCTACATTGAATTCAACACTGCCTATATTTTATAACAACAAGGTAATAGGCGCTTTAGAGGTTTCCCGAAATATTACAAAGGTAAGAGAGTTGTCGGAAAGGATTGTAAACCTGCAAAGAGAATTGTATGAAGTTAACCAAAGTACGGAAAAGACAACAAAGCCCTTAGCTAAATTTAACTTCTTGGATATAATCGGGCAGAACAAGGAAATACTTAAACTTAAATCTTTGGGACTTAAGGCGGCAATGTCAAGTTCTCCCGTAATGATTGCGGGAAGTACCGGAACAGGTAAGGAATTATTTGTTCAATCTATTCATAATTCCAGCGACAGGAAATACAAGCCCTTCATTGCTCAAAACTGTGCCGCTCTTCCCTCAAATCTTCTTGAAAGTATTTTGTTCGGCTCCGTGAAGGGGAGCTTCACGGGGGCGGAAAACAGACCCGGCTTATTTGAACTGGCAGATGGAGGAACTTTGTTCTTGGATGAGATAAATTCAATGCCTTTAGAGCTTCAAACCAAGCTGCTGAGGGTAATTCAGGACGGAAGGGTAAGAAGGGTCGGCTCCAGCAAAACAACGGATGTTGATGTAAGAATTATATCGGCTATTAACACGGATATAACCACGGTCGTGGAAACAAAGCAAATAAGGCAGGATTTATTTTTCAGACTGAACGTTATAACCTTGGTTATTCCGGACCTTCATAAAAGAAAGGAAGATATACCGCTCCTTGTAGAGCATTTCATTAAAAAATACAACGAAAAATGCAATAAATTTTTCAGCGGAATTTCAAAGGAGGTTTTGGACATATTTTTGGATTACAGCTGGCCCGGCAATGTGCGTGAACTTGAGCATGCTATCGAAAGCGCCATTTCACTGTATGACGGGGAAATTATAAGAGAAGAACATCTGCCTTTTCAATTTAAAAATTTCCATCCGAAAAATAATATTTCCTTTGACGGCATAATTCAGCCCTTAAATGCAGCTGTGGAAAAGGTCGAGCGTGAAATTATCACTAATGCCTTGGAGCAAACAGACTACAATATTACTAGCACAGCCAAATTGATCAGTATACCGAGACAGACGCTTCAATATAAAATTAAAAAATTGGAAATTCCGTTTTAGGCACGCTGGGAGCACGCTGGGGACGGACCTTTGAGTTCCTGATGGGAACTCAAAGGTCCGTCCCCGCAGTTTTCCGCAGTTTTTCACAGTTTTTTTGGTATAAAATAACCGGAAGCTGCAAATATTACTAATATTAATTTATTTGGGGGTAGCCATGGTAATTAACAGTTTAAAACCGATATTAAGCTATGATGTGATAATAATTTTTTTGATTATCAGCTATATTTTGATTTTTAAAACAGGTAAAAGCTTAAAACAGAAAAACTATCACAGAGATTATAAAATAGTCAGATTTACGGGGATTATTTATGGGTTAATTGCATTGTCGGCATTAATAATTAAATATATTTAAGGGGAAAATATGAATATTTATCAACAGTTAAAAAATTTAAAGGTAGATAATGATTTAAAGAAAAACGAAGGCATATTAAGGGAAGTTTTTAAGGATGTAAATGATATAGTTTTTCGAAGTTTTAATGTAGGTCAAAATAAAAAAATAAATATTCTGCTTATTTATGTTGACGGAATGACTGCGAAGGATACTATAAGCGAATATGCAATCCAAAGTATGATGGATTCGGTAGATTTAGAAAAATTCGAAAAAAATCCGGAAAAAGAACTTCAATATGCCATAATGCATACAAGCATATCCATTACCGAAGCAGGTGCATTGGAAACATTGCAGGAATGTGTGGATAAGATGTTATCCGGTGAAACAATTTTGTTTATAGATACATGCTCAAAAGCAGTGTGGCTTTCCTCAAGGGGATGGCCTGTAAGAGGGATACAGGAACCGGCGGCGGAAACTCTTATAAGAGGGGCAAGAGACGGCTTCATCGAAACAATGAAAATCAACATAACGCTCATAAGGAGAAGAATAAGAGACCCGAGGCTGAAAGTAAAGTATATGTCTGTGGGAGAACGATCGAAAACAGATATCGCAATATTATATATTGAAGATATTGTTAATAAAACTGTGTTGGAAACTGTTGAAAAACGGTTGAACAATATGGAAATAGAGGCGGTTCTCGAAAGCTCCTACATTGAAGAAATGATTGAGGATGATACATATTCACCCTTTCCCCAGATTGAAAATACCGAAAGACCTGATGCGGCAGCTTCAGCTCTCCTTGAAGGAAGGGTTGTAATAGCGGTTGACAATACACCTACCGTACTCATGGCTCCGGCAACCTTCGTATCATTTATGCAGTCCTCGGAAGATTATTACGAAAGATGGATGTTAGCTTGCTTGATAAGAGCCATAAGATATGTGGCGCTGCCCATAGTTTTGCTTTTGCCTGCGCTTTATGTTGCCGTCACACAATATCATCCGAATTTGCTGCCTTCACAGCTTGCCCTGTACGTTGCCGCCTCAAGGGCAAATGTTCCGTTTCCTCCGTATTTTGAAGCAATATTAATGGAATTGGTAATGGAGCTTGTAAGAGAAGCATCTCTTAGAATTACAACTCCCGTTGGCTCCACAATCGGACTTGTAAGCGGCTTGGTAATAGGCTCCGCCGTTGTGGAAGCAGGGCTGATAACACCGATTGCGGTTATTATTGTTGCTTTGACATCATTATCCTCCTTCGCAATACCAAGCTATAACTTCAGCACGGCACTGAGAATGATAAGATTTTTGTTTATAATTTCCGCCTCAATATTTGGGTTGTTCGGTATTTCCGTGGGGCTTAGCATATTGATTATACACCTTTGCACACTTAAAAGCTTCGGCGTCCCGTATTTAACACCCCTGACACATTTCATCGAAAGAAAAGAGGACTTAAAGGATACAATTATAAGACCTAAAATCAGCAATCTTGTTCATAAACCAAAATATCTGCAAGTTGAAAAGGGGAAGGGAAAATAAATGTTTGATGAAAATATAACTCCATATCAAAATCTGACGATGTTGATATTAGTGTCATTTGCATTTCAATCAATGCTTATGCCCTTGCTGCTGTCGGAGATTGACGGACCTGTGGGATGGATAACCATAATTATTGCGGCGTTCATATTATATCTCGCCATAAAACCCATAAATAAAATGCTGTTAAAATATAGGGAAGATACCTTAATCGGAATTTCCGATAAGATATTTCCTAAGTTCATTGCAAAAATAATAGGCATATATTATATAGTAATGCTGCTTACTGCAAACAGCATACTCATGAAAGATTTTGCTGAGCAAATAAAACAAATGATGCTTTTTAAAACCCCTCTCAGCTCAATAATTATAGTAATTTTACTGACAACGAGCTATGCCACGAAAAAAGGAATAAAAACAATCGCAAATATTGCGTCGGTAACCTTATTAATTGCATTTATTCCATACCTGCTTTTGATAATTTTTTCAACATACTATGCCGATTATTCAAATCTGTTTCCTGTGTATCCAATGGACGCGGAAGGAATATTAAAATCAGTACCCGGTGCAATACTTGGTTTTTTTGGTTTTTCCATATTAATGTTTTCTAACTGCAAGGTGACTGTTAAAGAAAAAAATACAATGATTAATAAAAGGTTTATTATTATCAGCACAATTTTATATGTTGCAAGCTATATTTTAATAATTGTTAAGTTTGGAATTAAGGAGTCTGTCCATTTGGTATGGCCTTTCTTATCTGTAATGAAATTTGTCAATATACCCGGATTTTTCTTTGAAAGCACAGAAATAATAGGCTTGTGCTTCCAATTTATAATTACGGCTTCATGCATATGTATTATTGCTTATTTTACGAATTTAACAATGCAGGAAACTTTTAAAACAAGGGAAAACGGATATTTCATATACATTCAAATGCCGATTTTATTTGTTTTGTCCGCATTGCTTCCCGGAATGTACATGATGTTTCCATATATTCAATTGCCCTTGCTCATATTAAGCGGATTGAATTTTTTAATACCCTTGGTCACGGCATTGGCTGATAAAAAATTAAAAAGACCGGCTCAGCTGCTTATTTTAATAGTATGTCTGCTGCTTACCGGCTGTTGGGACAGCGCAGAAATAAACAAAAGGGAATATTTATATGCGTTAGGCATAGATAAAAATCCCCAAAACCTCACATTTACGGCTGAAATCCCCAAAATAAACGAAGGAAGCGAGGAACAGAGAATTGTTTACTCCGAGGATAGCGCTGATTTTGCGGGATTTTATGCTGCCAGCTACCTTCATTCCGAGAAGGTAATTTCAGACAGATTAATGCAGGTAATAGTTTTGGGAGAAGATGTTGCAAGGGATTCGGAAGCAGTCAAAAGAATATTTGATGAAATTCAAAGGTCTCCCCAAATAAACAGGAGAGTTAAAATTTGCATAGCTAAGGGCAGGGCACAGGATATTATAAATACGGAAATACCGGGGAATCCCATTGTGGGAAGGTTTTTAAGCGATATGCTTGTAAAGCTTAAAAGGGAAAATTACCAGGATGTATATACATTTGATGAGGCGATTTTAGATATGGGAAAAACGGGTAATGCAATGATTCCCGTGGTGGAGATAAACGATAAAAGCCTTATGATTGAAAGGGCGGGCGTTATTAAGGAATATGCCCTGAAGGGATTTTTAGAGCCTGAGGAGGTAGCTACGGTAATGGTTCTGTTGAATCCGGAAAAGGCTAAAATCCCAAATATTAATATAAATGCGGAAGGAACAAACATATCCTTGGGTGTTGTTGATTTGAGCATGACAAAGGATTTTAAATTGGATAATGATAAGCTTAAAGCAGATTACTATATTACCATGTACATTTACATAAATTCATTTATTACGGGAAGCAATAAGCTTGAAGACCAAAGTTATCTGAATAAAATTAAGGATGAAGCAAGCAAAAGCTTTTTGACCGTTGCAGAAAAAACTGTTGATAAGCTTCAGCATACTTACAGCGCGGATATATTGAAAATTAAGGATAATTTATATAAATACCACAAGGGGGATTATGAAAAAATAATGGATAAATATGATGAAATTTTTGAAACCGCAGATATAAATATACATCTCGATTTAAAAATCAAAAGTACCGGCTTGGTTAAATAGGGCAGGGGGGAACTCTAAGGTCCGTCCCCGCTGTGCTTTGATGAAGCGTAGGTTTTAGATACTTTTTCTATCTTGCCTTTTTCGATAAATTCAAATATCTTTGATTTAAGTTTTATATTTTCAATACCTCTTTTTGCTTTAATAACTTCAATTTCTTCCGATGTGAGTACCTCCTGAAGTTTCTTTTCCGCTTCAACATTAAATACGGACTCCTCCTTATTATTGCCGAAATCTACGAAACACATGGGCGGAAACATTACACACCACCAATTAGTTCCTTCAGCCCTTCCTATTTCAATTCTTACAGCATCGTAATAACCCTCCGGCAAAACTATTTCTTCATATATTTTCCGGGGAAATTTATAATTTCCGTAATAAACATCCACATTGTAGTCACAGCCTTCCTCTTTTACGATTTCCTCTGCTTCACATCTTATTTGATGGATTTTTTGAATAATAATATCTGAACCTTCAGACTTTGAGCTGATATCTTTAAATTCTTCGTTAAATTCAGAGATTATTTTATTTCTTACCTTGTATTTAAGCTGTTGGTCTTCAAGGCTGTCCGAATTTGCAATAACATGAAGACGAATTACCTTGCCGTTAATTTCAGACAAACCTGCGTATGCTTCCACCGAATATGCAATTGCAATTGCCAAAACAACAAATAAGGCTGAAATAAATATTTTTTTGTAATAATGCATTTTTCCTCCTATGAATCTACTAATTCCTCAGAAGCCTACCGAGTGTTGATTAATTGGATAAGCTATTAGTAATATTTGCATTTTTGAGTTTTTTATACCAAATAAGTGTAAATTCACATGAAATCAGTGGAAAGGAGCGTACCTTCAATATTGAAAAAGCTATTTTATTTGAAGGTTTTTATTTTATATTATATTTTTGTTTTTTTCTCACCAATGTTGAAATATCTATACCTAATTTTGCGGCTGCTTCTTTCATATTTTTTGAAACGGCTAATGTTGATTCAATTACCTCTTTTTCAAAATCTTCAGTTCTTTCTTTCAATGTATTTCTGTCCGATGTAAATAAATCGGGAAATCCTGTGCTGCTTTCAGTTAACATTAGGTGTTCTCTGAACAAGTCCGTATCAATACCGGCAGAGTCTGCCATCAAAACTAAACGTTCAATTATATTTTTCAATTCCCTGATGTTGCCCGGCCATTCGTAAATTAAGAATCTTTCCAAGCAATTTGAAGTAAAATAACAGTTCTTGCCGTGCTTATTGTTATAGAATTCAAGAAATTGCGCAGATAGGGGTATAATATCTTCCTTTCTGTTTCTCAATGGGGGAATTACAAATGTTACCACATTCAGCCTGTAGTATAAATCTGCCCTGAATTTTTTTTCTTCCACGAGCTTTTTCAAATCATGATTTGTTGCGGCAATAATCCGAGCATTAAATTCAATTGGATTTATACCTCCTATTCGATAAAATATTTTGTCATTTATTGCGCTTAACAGTTTTACCTGCAGCGTATACGGCATGTCCCCTATTTCATCCAAATACAGTGTTCCTCCGTTAGCTTCTTCAAACAGTCCCTTCTTGCCGCCCTTTTGTGCCCCGGTAAAAGCGCCTTCTTCATAACCGAAAAATTCTGATTCCATCAAATGCTCCGGAACCGCACCACAATTTATTTTAATAAATTTACCCTTGCTTTTATTGCTTATACCGTGTATATATGTTGCGATAAAATCCTTCCCTACTCCCGTTTCACCTAAAATTAAAACAGTGCTGTCAACATCGGCTATTTTCTTTGCTTTTTTGTATATGTTTTTCATTCTCACATTGTTTATTATTTCAATAGGATCATGGCAGGACTTAGTCTCTGAGTTATAATCGTTTTTAACATAATAATTTTTTTCTTTCGTAATTGTTTTCATTAATACGTCCAATTCAGACACATCTCTTATAACAGCTATGGTCTTGGCTAAATTTCCGTTTTCGTCAAAAATAGGAGAGCCTGAAACAAGGCATCTCTGACCTTTATAGTAGTGGTTTATAGTCGAAACATTTCCCATTGTTTCAATAACCTTTGCACAGCACGAATTAGGAAGCACGTCATATTTTCTAAGGTCATAAACTGTTTTTCCTATAATTTGCTCTCTGGTAAGACCCGATAAATTCAAAAATGCATCATTGACAAATATAGTTGTTCCCAACTCATCGGTAATATATATTCCGTCCTTTAATTTATTAAGCATTTCATTATACAGGTATTGCTGAGAATTCAGCCTTTGAATTTGTTTTTCAAGCTCACTGCCTATTGTAAATTCATAAAAGAAAAAACTGTATAATTCATTGTTGTATAGTTTTAATTTATTATGGAAAACATAATATACGGAATTATCTATATATTTGACAGAATAAAGGTTCTTATCCATGTCGACTTGAATATCCTGAAAAAATATTGTGATTTTTTTGTTTAATATATCTGTCCTTATTATATTTTCTTTAAAGTATTCATTACAATATAAAATATTGAATTTGTCATCGGTTATAACAAAACCTAAATTTAAATCATATTTATTTGATGCCATCTTCATCCTCTTTCTTTTTAATAAAAAAATATTTGATATTTTTTTAACTATATGTTATAATTAAGATTATAAAAATATTATATAATTATATATGCAATTTTGCAATGATTTTCTTAAGGCTATATGCACTTATGCATATGTTATAATTTTAATTGTTTGTATAACAATTGAAAATACAATATTATGTTTAAAAATATTATTGGTACGATTTATGCAATATATTTGTTATACAATAAATAAAATTTTGGAGGTAAAATATGAAAAAAGCAGTAATTGTATCAGCAGCAAGAACACCCATCGGCTCCTTTGGCGGTGCGCTTGCTCCATTATCAGCTGTAGACTTGGGAGTAATAGCAGCAAAGGAAGCTATAAAAAGAGCGGGAATAGAACCTTCTATGATTGAAGAAGTTTATTTGGGAAATGTTTTAGGTGCGGGTTTAGGACAAAACGTAGCGAGGCAAGTATCTATAGGTGCAGGCATCCCTATTGAAACTCCGGCGTTAACAATTAACATGGTGTGCGGCTCAGGTTTAAGAGCGGTTAGCATGGCGGCTCAATTTGTGGAAAGCGGTCAATGTGACGTAATTTTATGCGGCGGTACAGAAAGCATGACCAACGCTCCGTATCTTCTGCCAAAAAGCAGATGGGGACTCAGAATGGGCGACGGAAGTATAACAGATTACATGGTACACGATGGTTTATTTGATATTTTCAACGGATATCACATGGGAATAACAGCGGAAAATGTAGCGGAACAATATGGCATTACAAGAGAAGATCAGGATAAATTTGCGGCACAAAGCCAGATGAGATCGGAAGAAGCTCAAAAATCAGGAAGATTTGCGGATGAAATAGTACCCGTTGTAATTCCTCAAAGAAAAGGCGACCCTGTGGTTATTGATACGGACGAATATCCGAGACATGGTTCAACTGTTGAAAAAATGGCAAAATTGAAACCAGCATTCAAAAAAGACGGAACAGTTACAGCAGGAAATGCATCGGGAATAAATGACGGTGCGGCAGCTTTGATTGTTATGAGTAAGGAAAAAGCAGATGAACTTGGATTGAAATATTTATGCGAAGTAGCAGGCTACGGCTCTGCGGGAGTTGACCCTAAGATTATGGGTGTAGGACCTATTCCCGCTACGAAAAAAGCATTGGCAAATGCCGGCTGGACAGTTGATGACTTAGAGCTTATCGAAGCTAATGAGGCTTTTGCCGCTCAATCACTTGCAGTTGTGCGTGATTTAGGATTAAATCCCGAAATTACAAATGTTAACGGCGGAGCAATAGCTTTAGGTCACCCAATAGGAGCATCCGGCGCAAGAATACTTACTTCTCTTATTTATGAAATGCAAAAAAGAGATGTTAAAAAAGGACTTGCAACATTGTGCATAGGCGGCGGCATGGGCACTGCATTGCTGGTGCAAAGATAATCGATTAATTTTATTCCACGGAAGCTGTTAAACTAATATCTTCAGATAACAGCTTCTTTGGGATAATGTTAAATATATCAAAAGGAAAGGATGATTATATTGATTAACAAAATTATTTCTGTCAAGGAAGCGGCAGATATGGTTAAGGACGGCATGACTATTATGGTGGGCGGATTTTTGGCAAACGGAACTCCCGAAAATATAGTTGATGCATTGGTAGAAAAGAACGTCAAAAATTTAACGTTGATTTGCAATGATACAGGTTTTCCTGACAAGGGTGTGGGCAAAATGGTTGTTAACAAACAATTTAAAAAAATGATTGCATCACATGTGGGAACAAATCCTGAAACAGCAAATCAAATGAATTCAGGAGAAACAGAAGTTGTACTTACACCTCAGGGATCTCTTGCTGAAAAAATCAGATGCGGAGGAAACGGTCTTGGAGGTTTTTATACACCAACAGGTATCGGAACTGAAGTTGCTGAAGGAAAAGAAGTAAAGGTAATAAACGGCAAAGAATATTTATTTGAAACTCCGTTAAGAGCAGATGTTGCACTATTAAAAGCTTCTGTAGTCGACAAAAAAGGAAATATGATATTCAACAAGACAATGAAAAACTTCAATCCAATGATGGCAACCGCAGCTGATTTAGTTATAGTTGAAGCTGATAAAATAGTTGAAGTAGGCGAAATTGATCCGGAACATGTTATGTGCTCTGGTATATTTGTTGACTATATAGTTGGAGGTGACAAATAATGGATGCAAAAAAAGTTATAGCAAAAAGAGTTGCTGAATTATTAAAAGACGGTGACGTTGTTAACTTAGGTATAGGTCTTCCTACAATGGTTGCAAATTTCATACCTGAAGGTATGGATGTAACATTTCAGTCAGAAAATGGTTTCTTAGGCTTAGGTCCTGCTCCTGCTGAGGGAGAAGAAGATTGGGAACTTGTAAACGCAGGCGGAATGCCTACATCAATAGTTCCCGGCGGAATGTTCTTTGACAGTGCCACATCCTTTGGAATTATCAGAGGCGGACATGTTGATGCAACAGTATTGGGAGCAATGGAAGTAGACGAAAAAGGAAATCTTGCAAACTATAAAATTCCGGGCAAAATGGTTCCGGGCATGGGCGGAGCAATGGACTTGGTTGTTGGTGCAAATACAGTTATAATTGCAATGACACACACACAAAAAGGAAGACCAAAAATATTGAAACAATGTACCCTTCCTTTAACCGCTAAGGAACAAGTTGATATTATAGTAACGGAAATGGGTCTTATGAGAGTAACAAAAGAAGGTTTGGTTCTTGAAGAATTAGGACCTGAAGCAACGGTTGAAGATGTTGTTGCAGCAACAGATGCAAATTTAATTGTTTCACCGAATTTAAAACGCTTCGGAGTAGAATAATAATTTACATAAAAAACAGGAGATTTAGTTTCTCCTGTTTTTTTGTGTACTGGGACATTCCTTACATTTAAGGTGTGTCCCCCTTCATGTACGGGGACATTCCTTAAATGGCTCACCCGCAAAGAGTCACCTTACATTTAAGGTGTGTCACCCTTCCATGTACGGGGACATTCCTTAAATGGCTTGCCCGCGGAGAGTCGCCTTACATTTAAGGTGTGTCCCCCTTCCTTAAAACGTATCCGGTTTAGCTTTTAAAGTTACGGTTAATTTTAATTCTTCTCCATTTCTTAAAATCGTAAACTCTGATTTATCTCCATCTTTGTATTCATATAGTTTTCTTTTTAGATCAGACATATCCTCAATCTTTTTTCCATCAATTGCAATTACAACATCATTTGGCTGAATTCCTGCCTCGGAAGCCGGAGAATCCTTAAATGTTTCAATTATAATTACGCCGTAATCTGCAATTAAATCTATTCCATAACCCATTTCATATGTTTCAACATCCATTCCGTTAATACCTACATATACGCTTTTAAAGGTGCCTCCCTTAATTATTTGCTCTATAATCGGTTTTGCAGTATTAATGGGTATTGAAAAGCCTAATCCTTCCGCCGAAGTCATTTTAGCAGTGTTGATTCCAATTACCTGCCCTTTGGCATTAAACAATGGACCGCCGCTGTTTCCTGAATTTATTGATGCATCGGTTTGAATAAGAGGTTCTATAACGGTTCCGTTTTCAAATGCTATTGATCTGTTCAGACCGCTTATTATACCTTGAGTAACAGTTCTTTCAAGGTCTAAGGTCATTGGGTTTCCGATGGCTACGACAGGCTCTCCAACCTTTAGCTCATCAGAATCACCTAATTCAGCTGCCGGAAGCCCTGTCTTATTTATTTTTACAATTGCCAAATCCAATGTTGTATCATACCACAATACTTCACCAACTTCCGTCGAACCGTCAATTAATGAAACTGTAATACTTTTATATAACCCATCACCTATAACATGTGAATTTGTAACAATGTATCCGTTTGAATCTACAATAAAACCGGAGCCCATGTGTTGCGAATTTCTTGTTTGAGGACCCCAAAATGTATTAATTTGCTGCTCAACCTCAGTTGTTATACCTACTACTGTTTTTTGTGACTTTTCTGCAACCGCTACAGCAAAATAAACATCATCCGTTAAATTAATGTTCACTTCCTGGGCGCTGATTGTTGATTTTTCCTTTTGTTCTTCAGCAAAAGTATTTAATTTGCTCGTTGCTATATAGCTTCCCGACAGACCCCCGATTATTGCAGCCACCAATGCAACTGCAATGTAACTAATAGCCGATTTCCTTCCTCGTTTTTTTGGTTTTTTAATTTCAGGTTCCTTCATAACAAAATTAATACCATTTGAAGTATCTTCATTCAGAGTATTTTCATTTGAATAGTTCTCTTGTTGCATTTCATTATTGATAAAATTATCATTTAATTTTTCATTATCATCCATAATTTTCGCTCCTTTCTTTTTTATAATTATATCCTTCTTTTCTTTATTGAAACTTAAAATACTTTAAAAAGTTTAGGTAAAAGAATAGCTCCGCACCTTATTCTTATTATCTGTAAATCTTAATATTAAATCAGCCGCTTTGTATCAAGCGACTGTTTGATTTTATTTTTATTTCAATTTCACCAAATACTTATTTACCATTTTGACAGGGTGATATGATTGCTTTGCCTTTCTTAATCCTTCATTGCCTGTATCTTCCTGCCTGTTTACAAATTCCGTATCCAAAAAGCTTGTCACCAAGAATTGTTTGTTCAAAAATGCATATATACCCTTGTATGCAATTTCGCCTCTTTCCACATGAATAACAGCCATTTTGTCATTTACTCTTTCACCTACCGCAAAACCTGCCAACTGATTATCAACATAAACAGCTATAGAATCTAAGTCGAAAAAGTGCAGCTCCCTGAATAAATCCTTAATTGCATCTATTTCCATAAGCATTTCCTTATCCACTGTTACTGCAACCTCATCGTGCCATTTGTGAAGCAAATCCATGCAATCATTTTTTATTTCTTCAGTATTGATTGTTCTTATATCATATGTGTACGTTTTTAAGAAAGAATTTACATGATTTTTTTTGCTGTGATATTTTTTACCTCTCAATTCAATTAAATCTTCTGTATTATATATGTATTCAAAATCATCAATATCTTCGACGACCTCAAATTTAAAATCCGTATATTTTCTTAAATCCTCCACAAATTCATCACCCACATCACCAAATAAATAGTCCCTGTCTGTGAAGTTTAAATTCCTTTTAATTAGTTCATCTATAATATTTGTTAAATTATCCTTGTTGTAACCAAAAAGCTGAGCATAAAATGTACCTTTGCCTTCCTCATTTTTTTCAATTATCAGCACATTGTCCAATACCGCATATTTTACGTTATTGAGCTTTCTCCACATATACAAGGATGAAAACAAATATTCATAGGACTCTAAATTATTTTTATCAACATATTTTTCAATAATTTCTTTGTCCTCAAGGGTCAAGCATTTAAAATTTAAAATGATTATCATCTCCTATTGTATAATTCGCTTTCATGTAATAACATTCTTTACATAAAATATACTAACATATAATTAAAAAAATTCAATAAAAAACTAAATTTATTTTTTAAAGTTACTTGACAAAGTAAAGTTACTTTGCTATATTAAATAAAAAATAATGTGGGAGGATACATGGGAGATGCAAGTTTAACAATTAATTTAAGTACACTTTTGGTTTTTACTGAGGGATTCTTATCTTTCTTTTCTCCATGCGTTCTTCCCCTAATTCCTGTATATATCAGCTACTTGGCAGGCAAAGGAAGAAAGGTCGGCAGTGACGGCACAATTGTATATGAAAGAAAAAAAGTTTTACTCAACTCTTTATTTTTCGTTTTAGGTATTTCCAGCATATTTTTTCTATTGGGCTTATCATTTTCGGCATTGGGTATATTTTTTAATAAGAACAGGGATCTATTCAGTAAAATAGGCGGTATAATAATTATAGTTATGGGTCTTGTCCAGCTGAATATTATAAAGCTTAATTTCTTAAAAATGGAAAGAAGAATATATATAAATATTGACTCTGCAAAAATGAATCCTATAATTGCTTACATAATGGGTTTAACATTCAGTTTTGCATGGACACCATGTGTAGGTCCTGCACTATCTTCAGTTTTAATATTGGCATCACATTCTGAAAATACATTTGCGGGAAGTTTGCTGGTTTTAATATATACCTTAGGATTTGTGATACCCTTTATAATTTTAGGTATATTTACAACAGAAACTTTATACTTCTTTAAGGAAAAAAGAAACTTAGTAAAGTATACCATAAAAATCGGCGGAATTATTTTAGTCATCATAGGAATTATGACATTAACGGGAACATTTACTACAATAAGCAGAATTTTAGCTTTTTGAGACTATGAGGAGAAAGTTTGAAACTAAAAGCGTAAGGATGGCTAATAAAAAAGGGTATAGCAAACAAACCATTCACAATTCATGAATGATAGAAGTTGATATATTAGAGATAGGATTAAGTGGTTACGGCAACAGCATCAGTTATGGTGTAGCCCCTTTTCCTAAGAAGTTCCAGAGCTTGAGCTTTAGTCAGAATCTTAGATTCATTGACAGGGCGATGCTCTAAGAACCCTTCTGAGGTATATGGTTCGAGCTTGCTCAAGATGTTCCAGATAGCGGTCAGGAGCATCTTGCATACAGCAATAATAGCCTTTTTGTGACCCCGGCGGGTTTTGATTTTGTGATATCTCTCTTTAAACTCAGGATGCTTTTTCGATTTTAGCAGTGCATTGGCAACCTGGACGAGAAGAGGTTTAAGATAACAACCGGCACGAGAAATACGCGTGGATTTTACCTTATTGGCACTCTTGTCATTGCGAGGACAGCACCCAGCCCATGAAACAAGATTTTTAGATGACGGAAAAACTGACATGTCTGGTCCAATTTCAGACATAACAGCAATGGCAGTCATCGGATTGGAATTCAATCCCGGAACGGTGCGAAGCAAATCAAGAGCAGCCGAAAAGGGCTTTACCATGATAAGTATTTCCTGCTCGATTTTCTCTTTGTGGGCTTCAAGCTCGTCGATGTGGGAGAGACATTCACGCAGCTTGACAGCCTGCTCAGGGGAGATAGCGCCATCAACGGCAGCTTGTATTTCTCCAATAGGAGTTTTACAGCGACCGTCAACAAAAGGAGCAACATCAAAAGTCTCACCGGGATGGTCTAACATGTAGTTAGTAATAGATCTGGAAGACTTTCCGAAAACATCACTGAAAACATCATCAAGCTTGAGATTGGAAACTGTAAGACAGTTCTGAGCACGATTCTTTTCACCGGTCAACATATTAGTCAGCTTGAAGCGGTAACGAATCAGGTCACGCAGATGACGAATTTCAGGAGAAGGGATAAAGCTGGGCTTAATCATATCACACATGAATAAATCACAAATCCATTTCGCATCTTTTCGGTCGGTTTTGTTACCTTTTTGAGGCTTTGTGTATTTAGGATGAGCCAGAGTAACGAAACAGTTTTTTTCAAGAATGTTAAAAACAGGAATCCAATACTTACCTGCAGATTCCATACAAACTTCTATACAAGAGTATTTAGCAAGCCAGTCAGACAACTCCTTAAGACCCTTTGAAAAGGAAGAGAAGCGAGCTTGCTTATACTCAGTACGGCCGTTTGTGTCGGTAATGCCGATGCAGGCAAAGATCCAGGTTTTATGGACATCAAGTCCACAACAGTTTTTACGAAAGATTTTGAACATAAAGTTCCTCCTGTGAAAATATATGCAGGGCTGGCAGGGACTGGTCGTCTGGCGAAATCGAGTCAACTTCGGAAGAGATAAGTTTACGGGCTACTTGTTTGCGCCATTCATTGATGCCTTAACAGACGACCGACACCATATAGAAATTCGGGGTTGCCGCTATACAGCCCCGCCACTCACCTCCTCGGGTTCTGTAGTATGCCAGTAACCTACAGGAAAAGTATAACAGAAAAAACGAAAAACAAAAAAACAAAAAAGCGATAGGACATAGAGTTGTGAATGTGTTTCATAACCCCATTGGTGCCTTTCGCAGAAAGGTGGTTTTATAGAAATGAAACAATATAATTTACACTGTAATATAGCTCAAACATTAAACATAATAGGTGACAGATGGTCACTTTTAATACTGCACCAAATGTTTTTAGGTAATGAAACATTCAATGAAATTAAAGACCGGCTTGAAGGAATTCCGACAAACCTTTTGTCTGAGAGGCTAAAAGCATTGGAAGCGGATGAGCTTATCGAGAGAAGCATCTACCAGTCGCATCCGCCAAGATATAAATATGTTCTTACGGAAAAGGGTTTTGATTTGGAAGATGTATTCAACAGTTTGATATTGTGGGGACAAAAATATTTAAACACATGTTATAAAAAATTGGTACATGAAAATTGCAGCTCAATAATTGAGCATAGGTATTATTGCCCTAAGTGCTCAAGAAATGTAAGCGTAAATGAACTGACTGTAATAAATCCTGAAGAATGAGAGGTTAATATGGGAGATTTAGTTGATATTATCATAATAGGAGCAGGTCCTGCAGGATTATCCGCAGCTGTAAATGCTCTGACAAGAGGTAAGACAGTACGTATTTTTTCTAATAAAGAAAATTATTTAACAAAAGCTGAGCAAGTGGATAATCATTTAGGTTTTTACCATGTAAGCGGAAAAGAATTGATGGATAAGTTTAAAGAACATGCAGAAGCTATGGGTATAAAAATAGAGGAAGGAATGGTAGTCAATATTCTTCCTTTAGGCGAAAGCTTCATGGTTAATATAAACGGTGAAATAGCCGAATCAAAAAAAGTAATACTTGCAATGGGAATATCAAAAATCAAAGAGCTGCCCGGAGAGGCAAAGCTTTTAGGAAGCGGAGTGAGCTACTGTGCTACATGCGATGGAATGCTCTACAGAGGTAAAAATGCTGTTGTATGGGATCAGTCCAAGGATGCATGGGAAGAAGCAAACTTTTTGCAAAGCATTGGGGTAAATGTAACTTTTATATCAAAAAAGCCCCAGCCTGAAAATTTAAGCAATGACATTAAATTTATTAATGGAAGTATAACGGAAATTATAGGTGAAAACACTGTTGAAGCAATAAATACGGGAAATGAAACAATAAATACCGACGCTGTATTTATGCTTAGAGATGCTGTTGCACCTACCGCATTGATCGACGGTCTGGAATTGGACGGAAACTTTATTAATGTTGACAAACACATGGAAACCAACATTTCCGGATTATATGCGGCAGGTGATATTACAGGAAAACCCCTTCAGCTTTCAAAGGCTGTCAGCGAAGGCTTGATTGCTGCCCAACATGCAGCATTACAAATAGATAAAGAGGAGAATTAAAATGACAGAAAAAATAAAAATTATTAACAATACTCAGGAATTTGACGATATGATTAAACAGAGCAGATATGTTCTTGTAGATTTCTGGGCAACATGGTGTGCTCCTTGCAGAATGGTAGCACCGGTAATAGAAAAAATAGCTGATCAATACAGCGGAAAAATAAATGTGGCGAAGGTAGATGTGGATGAACAGCAGGAATTAGCTATTCGTTACGGAATACAAAGCATCCCTACCGTAATTTTCTTTAAGGAAGGAAGAATTGCATCAAAGGAAATCGGTGTGAAGCCCATGTCTTCCTTTGCAAGAATGATTGAAAGCAACATAGCGTAAATATGTATGGGGACACACCTTCACGGCGGGTAAGCCTGTGAAGTAAATCCATGAAGGAATGTCCCCAAATTTATTATTTATTTAAAAAAGGATTCTTGTTCAGAATCTTTTTTTAATCCACTCGTTTCTTAACAGACCGTATAAAAGCAAATTATATCTTTTACCATCCCTTAATACGAACTCTCGAAAAATTCCTTCCTTCTTGAATCCGCATTTTTCGTATAAGGAAATTGCTCTATTATTAAATTCCAAAACATTAAGCTGAATTCTGTGAAAATTT
>ENA-UOOK01001974-UOOK01001974.1-fermentation-metagenome-genome-assembly--contig:-NODE-1974-length-26023-cov-3.915781_pt1 | contig 26023 bp, 24 predicted proteins | sample MGYA00245777_ERZ724023 | MGnify/ENA primary metagenome ERZ724023 (study PRJEB28704, sample SAMN03018312) | fermentation metagenome | biome: anthropogenic terrestrial biome; feature: soil; material... | reverse complement strand
ACTTAAAAATGGGCACACTTAAATAAAGGTACTATTGACCCTTGAAAATTTAATATTAATAATTGTGGCGACGAAAAAAGTTTTGTGGACATTGACACCACAACAAATAGGATAAGTAACTTTCATAGTACAACCTCCTTTAAAAATTTTAGTAGTTGGGGAGGAAGATATTGACTGAATCATCACACATTTAGCGTGTAGCTAAAACGATGATTAGCGTGTGGTCCTATAGATCCACTTATTTGTGCTTTGTAGTGTATTTTCTCCTCAAATAAAATATAACAAGGTGGTAAAAACGTGCAGCATTTTTTCATTACTATTTATGCCGCAAGCGGTAGCGGCGAAATGGAGGTTGAAATGAAAAAAAGATTTTTATTATCAGGTTTATTTGCATTATTCCTTTTAGTTCTTTTTGCTTTAAGTCTTTCATGGAATAGCATATTTTACAGAACAAATGTTATAACGAATAAATTTTTGTTTGGATTGTATAGTAAAGAAGACAAAAGTTTTAATGGTAAGGCTGATGATAAAGCAGAATATGTGATAGTAGATAGATTTGAAGGTAACTATGCAATTTGTGAAGATAAAAACAGTGAAATGATAAATATTGATAGGTCAAAAATTCCGAAAGAAGCAAAAGAAGGAGCTGTGCTAAAAATTAAAGGCGATAGAATAGAAATTGATTATGATGAAACGGGAGAAAGAAAAGATAGAATACTTGAATTAATGGAGCCTCTATGGAAATGACTATAGTAAGTACATACATTATATACTCATAAACCACTCTTTTAAACTCCATAGGATTGAACAACGCAGAAAACTCATTATTTTCTATCACTTTAAATTAAACAGAGATTGTTATATTATATAGGTAAAAGTTGTTAGGGGCTAATTGCACCACAAAATTATAAATTTAGCAAACTGCCAAATTATAATTTCGGCAACTTTACTATTATTTAATATATTTTCTAAGCATTTAAAGGAGGCTAGTAATATGAGTAATTTTAAAGCTGGTTTTGCACGTCTTGACGTAACACCACCGTTTGGTGTGAACATTTCAGGCTATTATGAACAACGTGTAGCCGATGGTATACTTGATAACCTATACGCTTCAGCTATAGCGGTTAGTGATGGTTTTAATACTGCCGTTATAATTAGCGCCGATGTTATTGGTATCCCGCAGGTAAAAATGAATGATTACCGTAAATCAGTAGCTGAGCGCAATTCAATATCTTTTGAAGCAGTATTTATTGCATGTACACATACGCACACCGGACCTGTATTGGCGAATGGTTTATTTGCCGATGATCCTAATTATAATAACTATCTCGAAAGACGTTTAAGTGATGTAACAGCTCTTGCAATTCAAGATTTGAAGCCCGCATCTGCAAGTATTGGACGCAGTGTTGCGTCGGGTATTTCTTTTGTACGCCGTTTCCGCATGAAAAATGGTAAAATTCAGACTAATCCTGGTGTAGGCAACCAGAATGTCTTAGAACCAATTGGAACTCCCGATGAAACTGTCCAACTGGTTCGTTTACATCGTGATAATGCAGAAGAAATACTGCTTGTTAATTTCCAGGTTCATCCTGACGTAATAGGAGGTACAAAATTTTCCGCTGATTACCCCAAATTTGTTCGTGATACCCTTGAAAAATCATTAGACAATGTACATTGCATTTACTTCAATGGTGCACAAGGAGACACAAACCACATTAATGTATTTACTACTCCTGATAAAGCAAACAGAGGCTATGAACATTCAAAACATATGGGAAGATGTATAGCCGGTGCAGTACTTCAAATTTTTACAAAAACTTCTCCTGTATCATCAGAACAGATAAAATTTGGTCAGCAGAGTATAGAAGTTCCCTCAAATCGTGTGGACAAATCTATGATTCCAGCTGCAGAAAACATAATTGCACTACATAAAGCGGGAAGAGACGAAGAAATTCCATTTAAAGGGATGGAACTTACTACAGTGGTTGCTGAAGCGCATCGCATAAAGCGGCTTGAAAATGGTCCTGATGCGTTCGAGCTGCCTCTAACAGCTATTAGCTTTGGTGATGTAAGTATTGCCGGTGTACCCGGTGAACCTTTTACCGACATTGGACGCAGTATAAAGAGTGGGTCTCCTTTTGAAATGACCTTTGTTTGTTGTTGCGCAAATGGTTATGAGGGATATTATCCTATGAAGCCAGCCTTTGATGAAGGAGGCTATGAAGCACGCAGTTCCAAATATAAGCCAGGTGTTGCAGAAGCAATTATAGCAGGTTCGGTAGACTTGCTAAAGAAACTGAAAAAGGCTTAAAAGGGTATATAGCAAACTACAAGTTTGAAGGAACAGCCAAATTGTTTTGATATCATTATATATGACTCGCATGCTGACTGTCCTTTTGAATCAGTACCTAACGAACCAATACATCCCTGGCAGATAGCCTCTTGTCCGCAAGGCTCAAGCGAGAAGCGCAAAGCGCAATGCGATACTGCAAGGCTATTATGCTGCTGTTACAGCAATGGATACAGGTATTGGCAAGATTTTTGAAAAGGTGGTGTATCTCGTTAAGAGTTGTCTATGAGTAAAATTAAAATGGCTATTATTGGTGCAGGTATATGGGGTGAAAATCATGCTTTTATTTTTAATGACCACCCTGATGTTGAAACTGTCGCAGTATGTGACCTTAATGAAGGTAAAGCTCAAGCTGTAGCTAAAAAATTTGGTATCAAGGAGGTATATACCGACTACAATGAAATGCTTAAGAAGTCCGATTGTGATGCTGTATCTATAGTAACACCTGATTTTCTTCATGCTGACATAGCAATAGCATGTGCTAAAGCAAAAAAGCATATGCTTATTGAAAAACCTCTTGCTACTACCAGAGAAGATGTTTATAGAATGGTAGATGTTATTGAAAAAAATAATGTTAGAGTTATGGTCGATTTACATAACAGGTGGAGTCCGCCTTTTGCTGCTACAAAGCAGTCCATAGAAAAAGGAGAAATTGGAGAGCCTTACAGCGGTTACTTTAGACTTAATGATATAAAATGGGTTGCTACGGATATGCTTTCCTGGTCGGCGAAATCATCAATATTATGGTTTCTGGGCAGCCACAGTCTGGATACCTTAAGATGGATCTTTAACGATGATGTCGAAAGGGTATATTCAGTTTCCAGGGAAGGTATTTTGAAGAATCTAGGAGTGGATACGGTGGATATATACCTTACAACAATCGAATTTAAACGGGGCGGGATAGCACAGATGGAGAATGGGTGGATTACACCTAACGCTAATACATGTGTTAATGATATAAAATTTAACATACTGGGCACAAAAGGTATGATAAGTATTGATGCTAGCAATCATAACCTCATACAAAAATTTACCGACACAGAGGTCCAGACTCCTGATATTTTGGTCCATCATTTTATTCAGGGAAAACCCAAAGGTTTTGCATTTGAAAGCATAAGGCATTTTATAGATAGAATAATAGATGGAAGAGAGTTTTATGTTTCGCTTAAAGATGCTGCCAATACTTCACTTGCTCTTTGCGCAGTTATGGAGTCCGCAAAGACTAGACAGCCTGTAGTTGTTAGATATTAGTACAGCGCATACACAAACTGAAGTTCTGTTATGGCTTTTATAGTAAAACAAAATGAGAAAAAAAGCCCGAATCTTTTAGTTCTTTGTAATGCTGCATATGCTTCTATCAGATAATGCAACAGAAGCAAAAAAGGTAATTGCTGAAAAGAATTTACGTCATCCGTCAAAAGCTGCATATTTCGAAGCAATAGATGCTTTTATTCAAGATAAGGATGCTGTGGTTTATAAGGATGACGAAACTATTGTTTTAGATTATACAAAATAGGAGTAGGAGGGTTATATATTGGGACACCATTATCTTAGGTGACAGATATTATACTTTTGCAGAAAAGTGTCCCAATATTAAGGCATATTTACTTAACAGGATAAGCAATTGTGGTCATTAAAGACATTTCAGCTTGTGAAGTGTCCATTCTGCTATATTGCACAATTATTTCAGCATCGCTTTCTACCGTCATTGCATAGGGTACATCCATGGGTACACTTTCACCATTTTCATTTTTCAAGTTATCCATTCTAATATGATTGGTTCTTTCAGCTTTGCATATAGCCTTAAATCCAGCCATACAATCCCTGTCTTCAAAATAAAGGGTTATTGCAATATTAGCATCTTTTTTACCGGGATTAAGAACACATATAGCTTCATGGCTCTTAAACAATTTCCCATTGCTAATAGAAGAGTAATAACCATCGGGTATAAACCATACCTTGGAACCAGCAACCATTCCCATTTACCACATCCCCTTTTCTAATGTTGATTTAATATTCGAAACTTTAACTATGTAATACAACAAATATTATAGCAATAGTATAAGCTGTAGTCCAATTAAATACGATTAAGAAGAAATTCTGGACCTAAACAATTGCGGAAAGTATCAAATGGGTAAATATTTCGATGAATATTCTAATATGCCGTTTGACCACCTCTACACTTAATCTTTCAGTCATCGTTTCTCTATTGAATATTTAGCTGGAGCGCCCCCTCTTTGAGTCACGGTCCTTATTAATATGGAGAAGGTATTTTAGATGGATATTTATCTACTCCCACAACTCATCCATAAGCTTTTGAAGTTTATGTTTTCTGTCTTGAGTTTCCGATGAATCAGTAATAATATTTTCATTATATATAACGATGATATCGCCTTCTTTAGCTCCATCAGGCAAATTGCGCTTATCAATATTTATCATTGTACGGTCTTCTTTTTCACATACTGCATATTCACTTTCAAATCTGTCAATTATTACTTTCAAATTTCTCACTCCCTATTTTGACGAAACCAAATTACCTTTATTATCATACAGTTCTCCGGGATCACCATCATTATTCCAAATTTCAGCCATTCCGCCTGATTCAGCACTATTCCCTATTATATTTTTGTCGGTTACATAAGTTAAATTTGTTCCATCTGATGTAAATACAATAGTTCCAGACTCATCTGTTCTTAAAACTTTTACATTCATGGTTTTAAGTCTGTTTAGTATAATACTGTCCGGATGGCCGTAACTATTATCTTTACCTACACTAATTACTGAGTATTTTGGTGCTATGGCCTTTATAAATGCTGCAGACGATGAAGTTGTACTTCCGTGATGCCCTGCCTTCAAAACATCAGCTTTAAGGTCATAGTCATTTTTTATCATTTCATTTTCAGATTCTGTTTCAGCATCACCAGTAAAAACGAAACTTGTTTCCCCGAATTCCAGGTAAATAACTATAGAGTAATTATTTAAACTATCATAGACATCACAATTTGGTCCTAATATTTTGAAAGTGGCATTACCTAATTCATAAGTTTGCCCAGATACCGGCGAAGTTACTTTAAGGTTTTTATTTTTCACAGCCATAAGCACATCTTCAAATGTTTTAGTATTGTTAGATACTTTGGGCATTATTATTTTACCGACATTGAAAGTATTTATAACAGCATATAAACCACCTATATGATCTTCATGAGGGTGAGTACCAATAATGTAGTCAAGTGAATCTATACCTTGCTCTTTTATATAATTTACTACAAAATCAGAATCTGAATTATTACCAGCATCAATAAGCATATTATTTCCATTAGCCTCCTGAATCAATATGCTATCAGCTTGGCCTACATCTATAAAATGAACCTTTAGTTCATCGTTTATTTCTATTACATCTTTTATAGCTAAAGTCCCATCTTCGGCAAAAGTATTAGTTGCTTCTGACTGCTTATTCTCCGATTCTGTTATACCTTTTGTTGTTCCATTTTTGTTTTGTTCATCTGAACAAGCGGAAAAACTGAACATTAGTATTAATACTAAAAAAAATAATAATAATCTCTTCATTGTGTAATCTCCAATTATTTTATGTCATTATTAATTATATCCTAAATAGATTGTTTTTTCTACTTTACTGAAATTAATTCAGAACCAAGCTTTAAGAATCCATAACAAGAAATTTTCAATATTTGTCTGGATGTTAAGTGAAAATGTATATAAAAAAGTTAGATATATCAAGAAAGCAGCTTAGATTTTTCATACACTGGTCATAACAGTAATTTCTAAATATGAATCCAATTATAAAAACAGGAGGCTTCAGCGATGAATGTTAGAATGGCAACCATTAACGATATTGATATGCTTATAAAGGCTAGATTTGATTATTTTGCTGCTGAAAAATGGGAAATAACTAATGATATGAGGATTTCTATTGCTTCTCAATTACAGCAGTATTACCCGAAGCATTTAAATCTTGACTTTTTTGCTGCTTTTGTGGAAAATGATTGTAGAGATATTGCTTCAATAGCTTTTTTGGTAATTTCTGAAAAACCTGCAAATTTATTTTTCCCAACTGGCAAAACAGGAATGATTCTAAATGTTCTTACCTATCCTGAGTATCGCAGAATGGGTTATGCCACAAATGCAATGAATTTGTTAATTGAAGAAGCAAAACGACAGAATTTATCATATATTGAGCTTTCGGCATCAGATTCTGGAAAGCCGTTATACAAAAAACTAGGTTTTCAAGAACTCAAATCCAATCATTTTGGAGAAATGAAATTGTCTTTACTTTAGTGAAGACAGCACTCTGTTATGAGTAGTGTGTTATTCGAGAAAAGACAGAAAAACAGCACAGATGAGCACAGATAATGTCAAAGGACAGACAGCAGAACGGGTTTATAGTCAAATAGAAAAGAAACTACATTGGAGTATGGATTAGGGATGGTAAGCTTAAAAACCGTCCCTGTTCTTCCAAAAACTTTCTTATGTAGCATTGAGCAGGCACCACACCTCTTCATCGGGCAGGCATGTTTAATTGCTCAACAAGATATGCGGATTTTTATCTGATTTTATGGATATCACAGTGCTTAGGAGCATTAAAAATAAATTTAAATTTTGACTTGTCAGAATATAATGTTCTGGTGTATAATATAACTAAATAGTTACTTGAAAAATAAAACCTTGCATGAAGAGCAAGGAATTTTTTAGGATAGCCAGTAACTAACTGGTTATTTACAATATATAAACAAGGAGAACTTGACATGATAAATTATTGTGGTGTAAAATTTAAAAATCCTATGGTTATAGCTTCTAGCCCTTTAACCAGCAAAATTGGTCGTCTTATTGAAGCTGAAAAAGCAGGTGCAGCTGCAGTTAGTACTAAACTTACGTTTATAAAGCAGCCATTCTACGGAAAACTCAGAATGCACACTTATTTAAATAATGGAAGTATTATCTGCTACGATAGAAGAAACGATATTGAAGAAAGCCTTAAACTTATAGATGAGGCTAAGAAAAAAACTTCACTTAAACTATTTGCAAATATTACCCATGATGCTGAAGATATGGATGGGTGGAATTATCTTGCAAAAAAACATGAAGAGGCAGGAGCAGACATTATTGAAGCCAACATGGTTTGTCCAAACGTAGGCCTTTCAACGAAAAACATTCAAGGAGATAGTGCTATTTCCGACCATGAACACGGTGGAGCAGTTACAGGTCAAAATCCTCAGAGAATAGCTGAAATTGTTAAAGTGCTTAAAGATGCAGTTAAAATACCAGTCATAGTGAAGCTTACACCGAATGTAGCTGATATTGGAGTAACTGCCAAAGCTGCAGAGACTGCGGGTGCAGATGGTGTCTGTATTGCTGGGGCTCAATCATCCCTTCCACTTGTCGACATATACAATGATGGAAAGCCGGAGTACCATCTTTTGAATGGTGTTTCACACGGAAGTCTGGGAGGACCTGCAACAAAGCTAAATTGTTTCTCACTTGTGGCCAACATAGCAAAGAAAACTGATCTTCCGATTGTTGGCGGAGGCGGTCTCGAAACATGGCAAGACAGTATTATGATGATGATGTGGGGAGCGGATCTTGTTACTGTATGTACCGCTGCTATGTGGTATGGATGGGACAATATCACAAAACAGGTTAGAGGTATGGAAGAGTATCTTGAAAAAATGGGATATAGCGATTATAGTCAAATAACCGGCAAGTCTCTTCATCATCTGCGTTCATCAAGTGACCTAGAAGCTCTCAAAGGATGGGCTGCTGTGGATAAAGAAAAATGCATAGGTTGTGGTAAGTGTGAAAAACCAGCACACTGTACTGCAGTAAAAATTGAGAATAAAAAATCTGTGATAACCCCTGAAGAATGCTTAGGATGTGGCATATGCGAGGCTCTCTGTCCGACAAAAGCCATAACAATGTATGTTGCAGAGTAAGATTCTGAAAATGTTGAGTACAAAAAAGCATAAATAGTTAATACATGTTAAAACCTCTATTATAGCTTGGAACATATTAAACTTTGTCGGAAATATTGATTATAAAAATTAATTGTTTGAAATGGAGTCATCAAACATGTATAAATATGTTATAATTATATACAAAATTGCAACTTAAGTACTTGACACAAAATTATATATTGATTTCATTGCGGGAACAATATTTATAGTAGTAACGATACTAGTGGTAGAATTAATATTAATTGCCTGCTATAAAAATATGTGAGGAGTGATTTTTATGGACACTGCTTATTGCAAAAATGGAAAAAGTATTAACTATTCACCAGATGTATTTGAAAGGGATTATGTAGATATGCCAGAACCAAAACTTCCCATGAAAGTTTTGGTTCTACAACAGGGTAATTCATTTACTCTGTTGTAGAAATGGAGATAAAAATGGAGATAAAAATGGATGATATTGATATTCATATTCTTAAAATATTAAGTAATCAAGCTAGGCTTACCGTATCTGAGATTAGTAGTCAGGTTAATATGTCCGTTCCTGCAGTTAGTGAGAGAATTAGAAAACTTGAATCTTCGGGTATTATAGAAAAGTATGCAGTTATATTAAACTCAAGGATACTCAAGAAAGACTTAACAGCCATTATGTTGATCAGTATTGAAAGGACAAAATCGGTTAATGATTTTCTAAATATAGTACAAAACTCAAAGGATGTCCTTGAGTGTCATTACATAGCGGGTGATTATGATTATCTGCTTAAAATTGTGACAGAAAACACTTCCACCCTTGAGGCATTGCTAAATAGGATTAAGGGGGTTGGTGGTGTTCAGAAGACGAAAACTGTGGTAGTTCTGTCGACTAAAAAGAACAACCCATCTGTATTACCTTAAAATTTAAGTAAAACTGTAAATATAAATAGAGAAGAGCAAAATAAATTAGGATAAAACAAAAGTTTGTTAATATATTTTTGATTTTCATATGAAATATTTACATTGTTGAAATAACCCCCTATAATACATATGTAACTGTAAATAAATGTTAAGGAGGTTATTTTCATATGAAGTTTAATGATCTCGTAATAGGAATACCTAAAGAAATTATGAAGGAAGAAAGACGAGTTGCTGCTACTCCTGATACGGTAGCAAAGATGGTAAAAGAAGGAGCAGTAGTGCTTGTTGAGGAGGGTGCTGGAATAGGTTCGCTTTTCTTAGACGAAGACTATAAAAAGCAAGGGGCGCAGATTATAAAAGATGCCTGTGAAATCTATTCTAAGGCGGACATGATACTAAAGGTTAAAGAACCACAGTTTAACCAAGGAAAAGATCGCTATGAAGTTGATATGATGAAAAAAGGTCAATACATAATAACATTTCTTCACCCTGCATCTCCAGGAAACCATGATATGGTAAGGCAATTAGCAAAAAATAATATTACTGCTTTTACTCTTGATGGTATTCCTAGAATTTCAAGAGCACAAGCAATGGATGCACTTACATCAATGAGTACTGTAGCAGGTTACAAAAGTGTCTTGATAGCAGCTAACAGGCTGGCTAAATTTATGCCAATGATGGGCACAGCCATAGGCATGATTCAACCTTCTAATGTTCTGGTTATTGGTACAGGTGTTGCAGGTCTACAGGCTATTGCTACTGCTAAAAGGCTTGGAGCTGTTGTGTATGCTGCAGATATAAGACCAGATGCATGTGAACAGGCCAAAAGTGTTGGAGCAAAAGTGATTGATATAGGTATACCTCCTCAAGCTGCTATAGGAGAAGGTGGATATGCTAAACATCTTACGGGGGACTGGCTGAAAAAGGAGAAAGATGCCCTTAAAGATATTGTTTCTAAAGTAGATATAATAATTCTTTCTGCCTTAGTTCCTGGCAAAGTCGCCCCTGTACTAATTACTGAGGAAATGGTAAAAGCAATGAAGAAAGGTTCTATTATCATGGATGTCGCTATCGATCAAGGAGGTAATTGCGAAATAACAGAATCAGGATATGTAACTGAAAAATATGGTATTACCATAGACGGAACAAAAAATATACCTGGAATGCTTCCAGCAAGTTCAACCTGGATGTTTGCAAATAATATATTTAATTTCTTATGTAATCTGGTTCAAAATGGAGAAATCGTGATTAACCAGAAGGATGAGATAATATCATCGTCGCTTGTTACATATAAAGGTAATATTGTCCATTCTGGTGCAAGAGAAGCTATGAAACTATAAAGCCATAGTATATGAGGCTTGTTGCATCAAGACTTATTAATATTGACTAGGGAGGAATTACTTTATGAAAATACTTTTATTAATTATAATATTCGCTGTTACTACATTTATTGGTTATAAAGTTATTAAGGATGTTCCTAGCCTGCTACATACTCCTTTAATGTCTGGAATGAATGCCCTGTCCGGTATCACTATTTTGGGTGCTCTAATATCTACAGCTACAGCTGTTAAGACCGATAATAAAATTCTAGGGGTTGTTGCTATTGTTTTCGCTATGATTAATATTATTGGAGGTTTTTGCGTTACAGACCGCATGCTTAGAATGTTTAAAACGCAGTTGGAGGTAAAAACAAAATGAGTACAACATTATACTATACTTTATCCGTGCTCTGCGTTTTCAGTATAATATGGGGGATAAAGCTGATGAATTCTCCTAAATCAGCAATTAGGGGTAATCTGTTAGGAGCGGTATCTCTTTTGATAACAGTCATATTGACATTATATAAAAATTTAGTCCTTGACAATTCTCTTTTGTGGTTTGGGATTATTCTTGGAGGAATTCTTGGGTATTTCCTTGCTTTAAAAGTGACAATGTTGAAAATGCCCCAAATGATAGCTTTATTGAATGGACTTGGTGGAGGAGCATCAGGTTTGGTAGCTATAATGATATTAACGGAAAATCAAAGTACTGTTGATTTATTTAGCAGAGGTGCAGCTGCCTTGACTATGCTAGTTGGTTGGACAACTTTCAGTGGCAGTTTGATTGCAGCAGCAAAACTTGCTCAAAAGCTTTCTCAAAAACCAGTACGTCTGAAAAGACATTCACTAATTTTAGCAATATCCTCTGTTTTTATTTGCATAATTATACTGGCTTTATTAATAAAATCTTCTGGTAGTTTATTGATTTTGACATTATTAATGTTACTCGCTTCACTTTTCTGGGGTATTATTTTTACTATCCGAGTGGGTGGAGCAGATATGCCCATCACAATATCTCTACTTAATTCACTATCAGGGTTAGCTGGCGCTATTACAGGGTTTGCAATTTATGATCCGCTACTAATTTCTGTTGGTGGTATTGTGGGAGCAGCAGGGCTTATATTAACACAAGTTATGTGCAAAGCAATGAATCGCAGCCTTTTGAGTGTGCTAACAGGGAAAACAACAGTACCATCTGCATCTGCACCTGCTCCTGAGAAGGCTTGTTCTTTTAACCAAGAAGTCACATATGAAGGAGAAATTATAATCAATAAGGAAGATGAAGCAACAAGGATTATAAGAATTATTGAGGAAGCCAGAAGTGTTGTTATAGTACCTGGTTATGGTATGGCTCTAGCACAAGCGCAGTATCAGGTCAAGGAATTATATGAAAGGCTAATGGAAAAAGGTAAAGATGTTAAGTTCGCTATTCATCCTGTAGCAGGAAGAATGCCAGGTCATATGAATGTATTGCTAGCTGAAGTTGATATTCCCTATGACAAGTTGTATGAACTGGAAGCAATTAATGATGAATTTAGCAATACTGACCTTGTTATTGTAGTAGGAGCAAATGACGTCATAAATCCAGCTGCAAACACAGCCGAAGGAACACCTATATATGGTATGCCTGTTTTAAATGTAGAACGTGCAAAAAATCTAATTATCTTTAACCGTGATACAAATCCAGGATATTCAGGGGTGCCCAATACGATTTACCAGCTTCAAAAGGTTATCTTAAAGTTAGGGGACGCTAAAGAGACCATTTCTGCAATATTGCTTTTGAACTAGGTTGTGGTACAAAATCAAATAATTATTCTATCCAAGGACGTACGTCATCCACGACTTCATCAATTTCAAACATTTCCTTCAAAATGGGCATACGGTCTTTAAAGGCTACTCCATCAATATGAATTCTATCCATATAGATTACATCAGTAGCATAGTCTATATAATCTCCATTTCCTACAGCACACATGATTGGAAACCCTGCATCTCTTAGGTAATTGGATTTTTCACTACCAGGAAGGACACCGCTGCCAAAAGGAAATATATATACAGAGGTTGGACCTACAAGAGATTCAACTTCATCTTTCCATCTTTGAGTATCCTTTTTCAATGTCTCATAACTAGATTTTATGGCGTCAAGATGACCATAGCCATGACATGCAAAAGTCCACCCAGTTTCTTTTAATCGTTTGATAATCTTTCCAGCTTCCTGCTTTTCTTCCTCAATATTTGGTGCAGGGGGATTATCAGTCCTATAACCTAATATACCTTCATAACCTGTCAAGGCAATAATACCTTTAGCACCTCTAAATGAAAAATCAGGATGATTTTTAACAAATTCATTAAGAATTGGGATAATATCATTTTCCTTCGAGATTAACTCTTTACCATCAGGAGTTATTGAATAATCTGATACATTGCCTTTAAAGTCCAATATCAGCTTGTGCACAACTCCGTTTTGTTTCATGTATTTATAATAGTTATTATCATCAATAGAAATAATAATGGGCTTTTTGCCTGGAGGAAGCAGTAAGTCTCTTTTTGTAATCAACTTTTTACTCCCACTGCTTATTACATCTGATTTATCTGATTTGCTTAAATCACTTGGCTTATTTAAGTCTCCGAATTCAATCTTTTCTTCATATATGTAATTTATATCGATAAGAATATAATCGTTTTTATAAAGTGAGTCTAATATTTTATTAAATTCTTTCACAGTTATAAACCAATCATCAAAACCCTGAGCAATGTAATCGCCATCAAAAGCAAGTTCGGGAAAAGCAATCAGAGGATGAAAAAATATGTGTTTTATAGGACCATCATACAAAACTAAATCCTCGTTTAGTACATTACTATTTCGAATATCTAATACATCCTTTCTTAGCTCATCAATTTCTTTTAAGGAATCATCATTATCCGTTGTATCATTCTGGTTGTTTATAAAAAATTTTGGATCCTTAAAGATACTCTGGACTTCATCAGAACCATTAGTTATAGAATAATTATTACTTTCTGCAAAAATAGCAATATCTTCAGGCTGCTTTTTAAAACCTTCCGATGTTGCGGAACTGTCCATCATCAAAACTCCTATAAATGAAATAAACACAAACACAATTCCAGATATCCCTGCTATTATTGCAAAATTTAAAATTTTGTTATTACTTTTTTTAGACATAGATAGAGAACCTTTCCATTTCCGCGTATTTACCAAATTGATTTCTGTGCAAAATCAATATTGATTCTACTTCATTGAAATTAATATTATTAACATAGCAAGACCAGACTATATTATAGGTACTACCATGCTATTATTATATTAATACAAATATGTTATTTTAAAAGTTACAAAATAGTAAATAATATTATATTAAATGACAAAATATTTAAAAAGTTCTTATGAAAATGTTTATTTATTTGGTATAATATATAAATATATATAGAGATACATGGGACAGAGAGACAAGGAACCTGACAATCTGTCCCACCTAATATAAAATTGGAGGGAGCTAAATGCAAGGACTTGTTCTAGAAGGTGGAGGGGCAAAAGGTGCATACCATATAGGAGTGTGCAAATCATTATATGATATGGGTTTTGAAATTGGTGCAGTTGCTGGAACTTCGGTAGGAGCACTTAATGGTGCTATGATAGTTCAGGGAGAATTGGATAAAGCATATGACATCTGGTATAATTTGAATCCGGATAAAGTCATCAGGCTTACGGATAGTGAACGAAAGGAATTGAATCATATTGATGAGCTAGGAGAAAGATTAGGAGCCAAACTTGGAAAATTGAGAAAAATTATAATAGATCGAGGTTTGGATATAACTCCTCTTGAGAACATTCTTAAGGAATTTATAGATGAAGCAAAAGTAAGAAATTCAAATATGGAATTTGGAATAGTTACATATGACCTGACAGATAGAAGACCGGTAGAAGTTTATAAAGAAAATATACCACAAGGAAAACTAATAGACTATCTTATAGCAAGTTCGAGTCTTCCTGGATTCAAATTAAAAACAATTGATGACAAGGTTTATATTGATGGTGGAATATATAATGTGCTTCCTGTAAATTTAGTGCAAAAAAAAGGATATAAAGATATAATAATTGTGAGGACATATCCACCTTTTGGACGCATACGAAAGTTTAATGATAAAGGTCTGAATATAATCAACATTGGACCTGAAGAAAGCCTTGGACCTGTTTTAGATTTTAGCACAACCAGAGCCAGAAGAAATTTATTACTTGGTTATTTTGATGCTAAGAGAGTGGTTATGAAACTAAAAGGGAAGAGGTACTATGTAAAACCTTCAAAAAATAACGAGGATTTCTTTGTTGAATATTTTACTAATCTTGGAGATAGAAGGATAGATTCAGTTTGTAAATCATTTGGCATAGAAAACGCTTATGGCAAGAGAGCTTTATTTGAGCACATTATACCTAAAATTGGCAGCATACTCGAAGTCCCATTAGATGCTTCTTATGAAGATATAGTAGTAGCATTAATTGAAAATGCAGCACGTATTCTTGAAGTTAAACAGTTTGAAGTTTATTCTATGCATGATTTGTTAACAGATATTATAGAAAAGCATAAGGGCACAAGTGATGATATCTTGAAACAAATACCAGCATTCATTAGGAATATGAATGTTGTATCAAAAATAGTAAGAGATAAAATTATTGTAAGTATTGCAATTGAGTTGTTAGGAGATATGTTGGAAAAAGACTTGTAAAGTTTCGTAGTTTAGTTTATATTTTTAGTTAGTTAATTATATAATAAAGGAGATCAACATGGCTGAAAAGATTAAAATGAATATACCCCTTGTTGAGATGGATGGGGATGAAATGACACGAGTTATCTGGAAGATGATTAAAAACTTACTTCTGGAGCCTTATATCGATTTAAAAACTGAATATTATGACCTTGGTTTGGAAAAAAGGAATGAAACCAACGATACAATAACTGTGGAATCAGCAAAAGCAATAAAGAAGTATGGTGTTGGAGTTAAATGTGCAACCATAACTCCAAATGCTCAAAGAGTAGAGGAATATAATTTAAAACAAATGTGGAAAAGTCCAAATGGGACTATAAGAGCCATACTTGATGGAACTGTATTCAGAGCACCTATCGTTATAAGCAGCATAAAGCCTTCTGTAAAAACATGGACTAAACCAATTACTATTGCGAGACATGCTTATGGTGATATTTATAAGAATGTAGAATGTCGTGTTGAAAGCCCGAGTAAAGCAGAACTTGTAATAACCCCTAAAGATGGTGGAGCAGAGCAAAGAATAACTGTTCATGAATTTGAAGGAGCAGGAGTGCTTCTTGGAATGCACAATCTTGACAATTCAATTGAAAGTTTTGCTAGAGCTTGCTTTAACTATGCCTTAAGTCAGAAACAGGATTTGTGGTTCTCTACAAAAGATACTATCTCAAAAAAATATGATCATTCTTTCAAAGATATTTTCCAGGAAATTTTTGAAGATGAATATAAAGAAAAGTTTAAAGAAATGGGCATAACATATTTCTATACATTAATTGACGACGCAGTTGCCCGTGTAATAAGATCCGAAGGTGGATTCATTTGGGCTTGTAAAAATTACGATGGCGATGTTATGTCTGACATGGTTGCAACAGCTTTTGGCAGCCTTGCTATGATGACATCGGTATTAGTTTCTCCAGAAGGATATTATGAATACGAAGCTGCCCATGGTACTGTCCAAAGACATTATTACAGATATCTTGAGGGAGGCGAAACATCCACAAATTCAATGGCAACAATATTTGCCTGGACAGGGGCTTTAAGAAAAAGGGGAGAAATTGATCAGATAAAAGAGCTTGTTGAGTTTGCTGATAAATTAGAAGCAAGTTCCATCCGTACAATAGAAGAAGGCATTATGACTAAAGATTTAGCAGTGCTTTCTGAAATTGAAAATAAAAAGGTAGTTAATACAGAACAATTTTTGCTTGAAGTAAGAAAGCGTCTTGAGGAAATCATTTAGTGGGAGTATAATTGATTTAAGTAAAAAAGAACTCATTAATGTTAACATATAAAAAAATGATATACAAACTTAAGGAGGTATAATCAAATGGTAAAAGTTGGTTTGATAGGAATCGGTTTTATGGGAAGGACTCACCTTGACAATTACATAAGGTTGGAAAAGGAAAATTATCCTGTGAAGCTCACAGCTTTATGTGATGTAGATGCTGCTAAATTTGAAGGTAAATTTGTTGGAGGCAATATTGGAGCAAATGATACCAAGTATGACTTTAGCAAGTATAGTCTTTACACTTCTATTGATGAAATGCTTGAAAAAGAAGATTTAGATTATGTTGATATAGCTTTACCTACCTATCTTCATGCAGAAGCAACAATAAAAGCTTTAAACAAGGGTCTTCATGTATTATGTGAAAAACCTATGGCAAGAACTTCTGACGAGTGCGCTCAGATGATAAAAGCAGCAAAAACTAATAATAAGAAATTAATGATTGGTCAATGCCTACGCTTCTGGCCAGAATATGAAATTCTCAAAGAATATGTTGACACTGGAAAATTTGGCAAGGTAACAGGTGCATATTTCTATAGAGGTGGAGGATCTCCTATATGGTCTTTTGAAAACTGGTTGCTAGTAAATGAAAAGAGTGGTGGCGCTCTCCTTGATCAGCATATTCATGATGTAGATACCATTAATTGGCTGTTCGGGAAACCAGAGAAAGTTTCAACACTTGCTAGAAATGTTATACCTGGGAGCGGATATGATATAGTATCTACTAACTATATTTATCCGGACAGTAAAGTTATAAATGCTCAAGATGATTGGACACTAAACGGAGACTATGGTTTTGGAATGCTTTATCGAGTTAATTTTGAGAAGGGTAGTTTGGTCTTTCAAGATGGCAAACTAACTATATTCCCAAATGAAGGAAAAGCATTTGTACCTGAACATCCTGCAGAAATGGGATATTATCGAGAAATAATGTACTTTATAGACTGTATTATAAATGATAAACCTACAGATAGAGCTCCAGCAGAATGTACAATGGAAACTATAAAAATTGCTGAAGCAGAAGTTGAGTCAGCAGACAACAAAGGCGCTATTACAACTGTAAAATAATACCTTAGAAGGGGACACTCCTTGCAAAGGAGTGTCCCCTTACTATTTTTTAATAATCCATATCATATCCACCAGGGGCAGCTGATGGAGCATTTTTTTCCTTCTTAGGTTTCTCAGCCACAGTACTCTCGGTAGTAAGTATCATTGTAGCAATGGATGCAGCATTCTGAAGCGCAGTCCTAGTAACCTTGGTTGGATCTACGATGCCAGATTTAATCATATCAACATATTCTTCCTTATAAGCATCAAAACCTATACCCTTAGGACTATTTTTAACTTTATTTACAACAACAGAACCATCTACACCTGCATTTATAGCAATTTGCTTAAGAGGCTCTTCAAGAGCTTTCATTATAATATTTCCACCAGTTTTTTCGTCACCTTTCATAGATTGAACAAAAGCAGCTATTTCTGGAAGAACATTAATTAAGGCAGTTCCGCCACCTGGTACAATACCTTCTTCAACTGCGGCTCTAGTAGCATTAAGGGCATCTTCAACCCTCAGCTTCTTATCTTTCATCTCGGTTTCTGTAGCTGCACCAACTCTTATTATACCTACACCACCAGATAACTTTGCTAATCTTTCTCCTAGTTTTTCCTTATCATAATCGGAGGTTGTATTTTCCATTTGTCTTCTAATAGATTCAACTCTCTTCTTAATAGCAGAAGTATCGCCTGAGCCATCAATAATTATTGTGTTTTCCTTCTCAACTTTAACAGAAGCAGCTCTTCCAAACCAGTCAAGGGTTATATCTTGTATGTTCATACCGGTATCATCCGATACAACTTGGCCACCTGTAAGAATAGCTATGTCCTGAAGCATTTCCTTTCTTCTGTCACCGAAACCAGGAGCTTTAACAGCTGAACATTGAATAGTGCCACGTATTTTATTTACTACAAGAGTTGCAAGAGCTTCACCTTCAATATCTTCTGCTATAATTAGAATCTTTCCACCATTATTAACAACCATTTCAAGGGCTGGTAATAAATCCTGAATATTGCTTATTTTTTTATCGGTAATAAGGATATAAGGATTATCAAGTACAGCAACCATCTTATCAGTATCGGTTACCATGTATGAAGAAATATATCCTCTATCAAATTGCATACCTTCAACTAATTCAATAAATGTATCTGAGGTTTTGGATTCTTCAATAGTAATAACACCATCTTTAGAGACTTTTTCCATAGCATCAGCAATGAGATTCCCAACTTGTTCATCTCCTGATGAAATAGTAGCTACAAAGACCATATCTTCCTTACCTTTTATCTTTTCACTACTTTGATTTAATATTTCCACTGCTTTAATTGCAGTTTTTTCCATACCCTTTTTTAATATCATTGGATTAGCACCAGATGCTACATTTTTAATACCTTCTCTTACAATAGCCTGAGCAAGCAAAGTAGCGGTTGTTGTGCCATCACCTGCAATATCATTAGTTTTACTTGCAACTTCCTTAACTAATTGAGCCCCCATATTTTCGTAAGGATCATCCAATTCGATTTCTTTAGCAATCGTTACTCCATCATTAACAACTTGTGGAGAACCAAATTTTTTATCAAGCACAACATTTCTTCCTTTAGGTCCTAATGTTATTTTAACTGTATCTGCTAATTTGTTTACGCCTCTCTCCATGGCTTTTCTAGCGTTTTCATTAAAAAGAATCATTTTTGCAGCCATAAATATACCTCCATTTAAGTAATTATATTCATTGTTTAATAGTAATTAGTAACTAAATTTCTTATTAATTATTTTTTGTTAAAATATTTTCTTATACCTGATTTTAGCAAAAAACTGCTTTTATTGCAAAATAGCAAGTATGTCACTATATTTTACAATAAGATACTCTTCCTTACCCAGTTTAACTTCAGTTCCACTATATTTGCTATAAAGAACCCTGTCACCTTTTTTAACCTCAATTTTCATTTCTTTTTCATCAATGAATTCCCCAGGACCTACCTCAATAACTTCAGCTATATAAGGCTTTTCTTTAGCCGTTGAAGGGAGAAGGATGCCGCTTCTAGTTTTTTCTTCAGCCTCAACATTTTTTAATAAAATTCTACTTCCTAAAGGTTTAATTTTCATTAAATGTCAACTCCTTTAACTCATAAATCTTAACAATTTATTAGCACTCTATACAATCGAGTGCTAATATTTATAATTTTAGTTATTTTGTATTGTTCTGTCAAGAGGTTTTTGGTAAAATTTTATTGAATGTGTTTTTGTGATATAATTATTGAATATTAAAAATACTAAAAACAGAAAGGTTATAAAGATGAGTTTATTTGAAAAATGGAAAGATTTAAATAATAAAACTACCCAACAGGAGTATGAGAGGTATATAAAACATTATTTTGAAAAAGAACAGAACAACTATGAAGATATTTTAGAAAATCATGAAGATGTTATATCAGGGACAGTGGAGGAGTTATCTCACCGATTTAATATGACAGTTGAAGAAATTGCAGGTTTTATGGATGGAATAAACACTAGTCTTGTTAATGAAATTCATGTAGAGTCTCTTGAAGAAGACAGCCATATTACTCTTGAAGTAGATTTTAGAAAACTATATCACAACATGCTAGACGCTAAAGCTAACTGGTTATATAACTTGCCTCAATGGGATCAGGTCTTGGATAAAAGTACAAGAGAACAGATAAAGAAAGATTTTAACAAATCTAAGATTGTCATCAGTAATAAAACTGGAAGAAATGATCCTTGTTATTGCGGAAGTGGTAAAAAATACAAAAAATGCTGTGGGATGTTGTCAGATAAGGAATGAACGGCTAGGTCAAAGGGACGTTTTGTTTGTCACGGTCAAGGTGAATAGATCATGGCAAACAAAACGTCCCTTTGGCTCATTTTTTAATCTCCGAGCGAAGTGAGTTTGCTAAATTCAATACCAGCTTGGTATGCAGAATCTAGTGCTCCAGGCTGGCTCTTAATTTCACCTTTCTTATCAATACATGGATAAAACAGTTCTCCCGAAGGTTTAACATCCATTGAAACGAAGAAACTTCTTACTACAAGACGAGAGTTTATAAAATATTTGTCGTTGTTCATAGCTCCAACAGAAATATAAAAACCTCTTTTCCTATTTTGATTATTTCCCTGGAACGTCCCCTTTAGTTCCTTCCTTACCCAAAAAGCCTGACCTCTGTCAATAAAAGTTTTTAGTTGTGCAGTTACAGAAGCAAAATAAATTGGAGAGGATAATACAAGACCTGTGGCATTTTCCAGATGCTCGTAAATATCCCAGATATCATCTTTGAATATACATATTCCAGATTTATCACAAAAGCCACACCCGGTACATGGCTTAAGAGTCATATCTCTTAATTTAAACGAAATTACATTTTCATGCTTTTGCACACCTAAGAGAAAGGTATCCATTAAAATATCAGTATTTCCACCTGCTCTTGGACTTCCATATACAGCAATTAACATTTTATAAACCTCTAAATTCATGAAAAATATTGTTGATTCTGCAGCAGAATCATTGTTGCTATAGCTTGATATCAATAATATCCGCATTTATGTGGATATTATATCATAAATGAAGTACTATTGACACTACAAATTATAACTGCAAATTATGTTGTATAAATTAATGACACTAGCTAGAATTTAGTGTATAATATAAACATGATTTTGGTGTAGAACCATATATAACCATATATAATAAATAAAACAATAAAATGAACTGCTTAAGGGGCTAACAAAATGAGAGCAAAACAGATACTGCTAGATTTTGCAAAAGAACATAAATGGAGATATTTTATCGGGTTTATTTTTCTTCTTGTAAATTCATCTATAACATCACTGATACCTAAAATAATTGGTATTATAACCGATAGCCTTACTGAAGCAAAACCTGCTTCCGTTATTTATAAGTATGTATTTCTTCTAGTAGCAGGAGCTATAGGCGTTTTTGTATTCAGATTTATATGGAGATACTTAATAATAGGTAATTCACGATATTTGGAATGTCACTTACGAGCAAAACTTTTTAAGCATCTTCAAACTCTTCCAGTTAACTTTTATAATAATAATAAGACAGGTGATTTGGTAGCCTATGCCATTAATGATATTCAGGCAATAAGACGTACCTTCGCTTTTGGTTTGACAGCAATTTTAGATGGTGTTATTGTAAACATTATATCAATAATTTTAATGGTAAAAACAATAAATCCTATTCTCACAGTTATGGCATTAGCACCTGCACCAGTAATAATCTTTATTCTAGTTAAATTAAGAAAGAAAATAAGAGAAAGATTTGGAGCAGTACAAAAAGCTTTTGCATCAATTTCGGAGAAAGTGCAGGAAAACATATCTGGAATACGCGTAATAAAAGCTTTTGCTCAAGAAGAAGAAGAAATGGAAGACTTCATAGGTTATGGTAAAAAAAGAGTTGATACCCACATGAAATTAACAAGGGTCTCTGCGGCTCTAGGACCTGTAACTCAGATATGCTTTGGTGTTAGCTTTGTATTTTTTATAATGTATGGTAGTGACTTGGTTGCAAAAGGGGTAATATCCCTTGGCGACTATGTAGCTTTTAACACTTATATTGGTGTAATTATGGGACCTATAGTAAGCATAGGAAAAATAGTGGAAGTATGGCAGCAAGGTATAGCATCCTCGAAAAGGTTAGATACTATATTTGCTGTTAAAAGTGAATCTGATATTCAAATCAGTGCACAGGAAGGATTAGGGGCCAGTGTATTAAATTTCCAAACAGGAGAAGGAAAAGAAAATGATTTAGAGGCTAATGTGGCATCCACATCCGATAGGGGGAATAGTACAGAAGATACAATAAAAGGTAGAATAGAATTTATAGGCTTGAATTTCACATACCCTGGAACAACAAAAAGAGTTTTAAAAGATATTAATTTAAAACTAGAGGAAGGACAAACGCTTGGTATACTAGGAAAAACTGGTTGTGGCAAAACAACTCTAGCTAATTTACTTCTAAAACTTTATGAAGTTGATAATGGTCATATTTTTATTGATGGAAAAGATATAAATAATATACATTCAGATAGGTTAAGAGAAAATATTGGATATGTGCCACAAGACAATTTTTTATTTTCTACAAGTATAAAGGAAAACATTGAATTTTTTAGGCATATATATCATGATGACGAAATAACACGAGCCACTAAAATGGCAGGAGTGTATGATGATATAATTGCATTCCCTGACGGCTTTGATACGATTGTGGGAGAAAGAGGGGTCACTCTATCAGGAGGTCAAAAGCAAAGGGTGTCTATTGCAAGAGCTCTTATTAAATATCCTCCTATACTTATTCTTGATGACAGTCTTTCGGCAGTAGATACAAAAACCGAGGAAGAGATACTTGGAAATATTAAGGAAGTTTTGGTGAACAGAACAGGAATTATCATTTCTCATAGAGTATCAACTGTTATGCATGCAGAGCAAATAATATTTATGGATAAAGGAAGAATTATTGAGAGTGGAACTCATGATGAGTTGATGGGAATGAAGAGAAAATATTACGAATTGTATATATCCCAAACAGAAAAACCCGTTGAACCTGCAAACGGAGCACAATCGTTTGAGAACATTGAGAATACAGAAGAAAAATATCAAATGAAATCAATGCAAGGGGGGGCAGCTAGTGCTAACAGATAAAAAAATAGATGAAACAGATAATTCCAAATCAAAAATAGATGAAAAAGATAATAGCAAATCAATAAAAAAGAATAAAGCACAATTTTTTAGATTGTTGAAATATTTCAAGCCATATATACCAATGATTTTATTAAGTATTGTATTTGCATTTCTGATAAATGGAGCTGTAATAACGAAGCCGTATATTATTAAATATGTAATTGATGATTATCTTTCCATAGGAAATTACGATGTAAAAGTATTTAGAATAGCAGGTATAGCCTATTTCTTAGTAGTACTAATGGGTGCCTTATTTGGATACATTGAAGCTTACATGCTTACATACGTAGGTCAAAAAATTATGTATGATATAAGAAATCAGCTCTTTAATCATATACAGACCATGTCAATGAAGTTTTTTGATAAAAATTCTTCAGGAAGGATTCTAACCCGTGTAACAAATGATGTAGAAGCTCTTAATGAATTGTTTTCCGGAATGATTATAAATGTAATAAGAGATTTCTTGATGCTTATAGGTATATTTGTTGTAATGCTTTCTATGAATGTCACATTGGCTTTTATAAGTATGGGAAGCATACCTTTTATTGGGCTTATCACATATATTTATAGAAAAGCTGCAAGGAAAAATTTTTTGAAGATGAAATCAATGATAGGGAAGATAAATGGATTTCTTGCTGAAAATATATCTGGGATGAAACTTGTTAAAATATTTTATAGAGAGAAAGAAAAATATAATGAACTTCAAGAACTTGATAAAGAATATTTTTCTACTAGCTTAAGAGAAGTTATATTGAATAGTTTAGGTAGACCGATAATGGAAATAATTAATGCTCTTACCATTGCCTTTATAATATGGTATTGTATAGGGAAAATCGGTTTTGGTATAATGGAAGTTGGAGTACTTTATGCTTTTATTACATATTCCAAACAGTTTTTTCAGCCGATAAATGATATAGCTGATAAATATACCTCAATACAATCTGCATTAATATCTGCAGAGAGAATATTTGAGATAATGGATAATAATGAGCATGCTGAAGAACTGAAGAAAGGAGCATCAATAGAGAAACTTAATGGTAGAGTAGAATTTAAAAATGTATGGTTTGCCTACAATGAAGGCGAATGGGTACTAAAGGATGTAAGTTTTGTAGTTGAACCAGGAGAAACAATTGCTTTTGTTGGTTCAACGGGTTCAGGAAAATCCACAATCATAAACCTTATTGCAAGGTTTTATGATATACAAAAAGGTCAAATATTAATTGATGAAATTGATATAAAAGAATATAGTTTGAGAGATTTAAGAAGGCATATTTCAGTTGTTATGCAGGATGTTTTTTTATTTTCGGGTGATATTAAATCAAACATACGCCTTAAAAATAACAGTATTACCGATGAAGATATAAAAAACGCAGCTGAATTGGTAAATGCAAATAAATTTATAGAATCTCTTTCAGGGAAATATGAAGAGGAAGTTAAAGAACGAGGAGCAACTTTTTCTGCAGGACAAAGGCAATTAATATCTTTTGCAAGAGCAGCTGCCTTTAAGCCTTCTATATTCGTGCTTGACGAGGCTACTGCTAGTATAGATACCGAAACGGAACAAGCAATACAAAAAGCCATGGCAAATATATCAGGAGGAAAAACTACAATAATTATTGCCCATAGACTATCCACAATAAAATATTCTGATAAAATAATTGTAATCCATAAGGGGAGGATAAGAGAAATGGGTACTCATAATGAATTGATTGATAAGAAAGGAATATATAATCAATTATACCGAAAACAGTTGAGTTCAGAAGTTGCAGGGTAAAAGAAAACGAGCTTTTAAAGCAGAATTTTATTTGCGTCAGTTTTGATCTGCATATAAAGGCAGAAGAATTGTTGACGCTTAACTATAAAGCATGCTGGGTATAACTGGGGGGAATATTTGTGGAATATGCAAGGTCTTTTAAGCCTCACAAATTTATTAAGCCTTTTAGGTTTTTAATATGTTCCAGAAAGTTGAAGGAATTCTTTAAATATTCATTAAAGAGTAACCTTACGATACTGCTCATAATACTTGCCATCTCTGGTTGTGACTTTAAAGACCAACATCTTAAAGTTGAGAATGGGTTTATGGACTTAAGCGTTTGGAGTTTTAAAAAAGATGGTGTTGTTAAGCTTAATGGAGAGTGGGAGTTTTACTGGAAACAATTTAAATCTCCTGAGGATACATTTACAAACAATCAAGCTAAATATCTGAATATACCTGGAGGGTGGAAAGATCATGCATTTTATGGAGAAAACTTAGAAGGTTATGGATATGGTACATACAGATTGGTATTACATGCTAACTCGGAACTGGAGTTTGCAGGGTTAAGGGTACCACCAATATCAACAGCATATAAGTTATGGATTAATGGCAAATCTTATAGTCATTTTGGGAGAGTAGGTAAGAATCAAGAAGAATACAATTCGCAGTATTGCCCTAATATAACATATTTTACCGTAGATAAACCTGAAATTGAAATTTTAATTCAGGTAGCAAACTTTATGCATACAAATGGGGGTATAAAACAACCTTTAATCTTAGGAACAGCTAATCAAATTAAAAATATAAGAGACAATAATCTAGCAAAAGAGCTGTTTGTATTTTCGTGTCTATTTATCCTTTCTATACTACAGATAGAAAAATATCACATACGCAAAAAAGATAAATTTTTGTTCTAT
>ENA-UOOK01001973-UOOK01001973.1-fermentation-metagenome-genome-assembly--contig:-NODE-1973-length-26024-cov-6.356155_pt1 | contig 26024 bp, 29 predicted proteins | sample MGYA00245777_ERZ724023 | MGnify/ENA primary metagenome ERZ724023 (study PRJEB28704, sample SAMN03018312) | fermentation metagenome | biome: anthropogenic terrestrial biome; feature: soil; material... | reverse complement strand
ATCTTATGTACCATTACGTACTTCATCCAAGCGGAAGCGTGTTGCGAATGAAATACGTTTCATATTACTTATCAATCCATTAATTGTGCAAATTGATGAAGTTAATTTTATAAATTGGTTTTTGACACTCATATCATTAATTGTAATTTCATTAAGAGATCGCACCAAATCTTCTTACCCTACTATTATAGTATTCAATCGCCTTCATTAGTTCCTTTTTGTCAAAATCCGGCCACAATACATCCGTAAAATAAAACTCCGTATAGGCCAGCTGCCAAAGCAGAAAATTGGATAAGCGCTTTTCCCCGCTGGTACGGATCAAAAGATCCGGATCCGGGATTCCTTTCGTATCCATATAGTTTTCCATAGCTTTCTCATCTATATTATCAATCGCAATTGTATTCTTCTTTATATCCAGGGATAGTGCCTTCACTGCCCGAATAATTTCATCCCTGCCTCCGTAATTAATCGCAACCTGCAAATTCAACCCGGTATTCTCCCTGGAGACTTCCTCCAATTCATCAATACTTTTTTGGATGTCTTCCGATAAACCGGTTTTATCGCCGAGAATCCTCACTCTCATATTATTCTTCTTAGCGGTTTTCTTACTGGTCTGCAGATAGCTTCGAAGGAGCTTCATAATCGCATCCACTTCATCCTTGGGACGTTTCCAATTCTCCGTGGAAAATGCGTAGACCGTCAAATATTTAACACCAATTTTATATGCATCCTCGCAGATCTTCTCCACCGTTTTGCTTCCCTGTGTATGGCCATAATTTCTTGGCATATTTCTTTTCTTTGCCCATCTTCCATTTCCATCCAAGATAATCGCGATATGGCTGGGTATCTTAACTTCCTGTTCCTGCATAACTCTCCTTTATTATTGCGCAGCTTTTTTGCGCATCTCACGCTTTCCTCCAGAATATAAGTACGAATAGTCTCGCAAAAAACATGCGAGCCTAAGGTCTTGTTTAAAAGCAGCTATTCTCCAAAACTTACACCCAAAAAATATGGACAACCCGAAAAACATGGGCGTTAGTATTAGTGTGGCTCAAAAGGTAAATAAATTGCACGATTTACCCCTTGAGCCACCCTGATGTACTATTATACTGTTAAGATTTCTTTCGATTTATCTTCCATGAGTTTATCAATGTCCGCAATATATTTGTCCGTAAGCTGCTGTGTCTTATCTTCCAGAGTTTTTAATTCATCCTCGGAAATCTCACTGGATTTATTCAGCTTTTTCAGCATATCGTTGGCATCCCTTCGGACATTCCGAACTGCAACCCTGGCATTCTCTGCTTTCTTCTTAACATCCTTAACGAGATCTTTTCTTCTTTCCTCGGTTAATTCCGGAAATACAAGACGGATTACCTTACCATCGTTGCTTGGTGTTAGTCCAAGATCGGAATTAATGATAGCCTTCTCAATATCTTTGATCAATTTGCTCTCCCACGGCTGAATCTGAATCACTCTTGCCTCCGGTACAGAGATATTAGCAACACTCTGCAGAGAGGACGGCTGTCCATAATAATCCACTTTAAGCTTATCTAAAAGATGCGGATTTGCTCTGCCCGCACGTATTGATACAAATTCTTCTTTTAATGAATCCAATGTCTTACTCATTTTAACATTGTATTGTTCTAATCTTGCGTCCAATATAATCCCTCCAATTCGATTTATAAAAATATATATTAGCTACCATAGTTTCCAACAATTAACCCAAATTCGTGAGCAGACCTTGAAAATCCTCTTTCCGATCCAGGAAGAAATAGCTTCCCGTGTATTACATTATATCGTAATGGTTGTGCCGTTTGATGCCCCCTGTGCTGCTTTTACAATACTGTTTTCCTCGGCTAATCCAAATAAAAGGATCGGCATCTTATTCTCAAGGGCCAGAACGGTTGCCGTCAAATCAACGATACCAAGCTTTCTATCAAGAACATCCTGCATCGGAATGGTTTCAAATTTCTTCGCATTCGGATTCAGCTTCGGATCACTGTCATAGACACCATCTACTGCTCTCGCCATAAGTATCGTATCGCATTCCAACTCAACTGCACGAAGCACAGTCGCCGTATCGGTAGAGAAGTAAGGATGACCGGTTCCTCCGGCCAGAAAAGCCACCCCTCCCTGTTCCATCAGCTTCGTAACACGATCCTTTGAAAAGAGCTCTGTCATACTGCCACAGGAAAACGGAGTATAAACATTGGTCTTCATGCCCACATGGCGAAATATTTCTGAAACATAGATACAATTCATAACAGTAGCGAGCATACCAATCTGATCCGCTTTCGTCCGATCGATGGTCTCACTGGTTCTTCCCCTCCAGAAGTTTCCTCCACCGATTACAATGCTCACTTGAATTCCTTCCTGAACTAGCTGCTTTACTTGATTCGCTACCATAATACAGGTCGCCTCATCAAAACCGGTCTTTTTATCACCCGCCAAAGCTTCTCCGCTTAATTTTAAAAGTACCCTGTTAAATGCCTTCATGCTTCATTTGCCTCCATGGTAAATCTATTTTCAAATCATATTCTATAATAATCTACCATAAATCAAATGTTTTTACTAGCATAAAAATAATATTATTCAAAAATATCATCAATATTTACATCCGAATAACTTAAGGAACAAAAGCCATCAATAATAGCGCCATTGTTAATCTGTACGGATTTTGCTTTAATATTCCCTTTTATAATTGCAGTTGAATCAATGACTACCGGTCCGTTAATATCGATTTCCCCTTTTACAGCGCCGGCGATCACACCGGATTTTCCGCTGACATTACCGATTAACACCGTACCAAGACCGATCTTAACGGTTCCTTCACTCGTGATATTGCCCTCCAGGCGATCCGTATTAATAAATACTTCGGAAGCAGAAACATCACCCATTACCTTACCTGTAATCGATAATTTTCCATGGCAATCAATATCACCGGTTACATTTCCCATGATATCCAAAGCTCCGCCGGAGGAAATGCTGCCATTGATGATTGTTCCCTTTGAAATTACGGATATTTCAGCATCCTTTGCTGTGGAAGCAGATCTTACTTTCTGCATATCCTCTTTTTCATTTTCCTCGGAAGCTGCTGCTTCTTCCGTTTCTTCATCTTTATTTAATGCATCCAGTAATTCTAAATCCACATTATCATCCACGCCTGCACCCTCTTCATTTTCCGCATCCTCAAATTCATTACCGCTCCCCAGGTCATCCTTTTCCCCATTTGTATCGGACTCTCCATCGTTTCCTTCCTCTGCCAGTTCATTCAGCCATTCTTTCATTTTGTCACTGCCTGCGACTTCTTTTGCTGCATTTGTGTCTGCATCTAAGGTGTTTACCATTTGCTCTTCTGTTTCTTCCAGGTTGGCTTTATCCTCCGGCAGCAATTCATTTACTGCTTGCGATAAATCGTCTTTAAAATCCTTAAAAAACCCCATTCGCAAAATACCTCCCTATGTAATTTTTTATTCGATTGAATCAGCTTCTATCTGCTGGATTGGCGGAACGTCCTTATTCACCACATTCCAGTCAAAATAGACAACTGATTTATCATTCAAATAGCGGATGAACTTCTCCATTCCATCCGGATTGACCTGGTTGGCACTTCCCCCGGGAAACCGATAGATTCTAGGCCTATACCCAATAATATCATATAACAAATCCCATAGTTTTGTAAAGTCCTTATCAAAATCATCTACGGATCTATAGATCTGATCATAATCATGGGAATAGGAATGCATTCCTAAGGTATGCCCTTCCTCAACGATCCTGCGATAGGCTTCTTTCGATTCGTCATCGGTCTTGCCTACCACAAAAAAAGCTATTTTAATTTGGTTATGCGTTTTCGTTTCTCTGCTCCACTACTATCCTGCTTCCCTATGTTCACGTAGTCTTCTTCCTGCAAATTCTCACCCCTAAGAAATCTCTGATTCCTATTTTAACACAAGGCGGGAGAAAATAACAGCATATTTCCGGAAAAGCATACAGAAATTGACACAGATTTGTATGAATTAGTACAAAATACTCATCCAATTTAGAAACTTCTATAGCAAGTATTTCTGTGAAGACTATTTCGTAACTTATGACAATCTTATCTTCAATAAAAAACTTCGCAGTCAAAAAAGGCAATGGGCTGTTACTCTCTAATTAACTGCGAAGTTTCATTTATTTACTGTAGATTTCAAATTCTGCCACCTGGCCGCCGTTAGCTCCGGAATTCTCCGTAAATACCAGCTGGACAAACCGCGTCTCTACCTCATCAAAAGGAATTTGAATTTGATTTCCTTCCTCCGGGTCAAAGGTGTACTGTTTTGCTTTCACCAATTCTGTAAAGTTTTCCCCGTCCGGGCTGATATTCACTCCGATTGTCTGCGTACGTTTTCCCCAGATTGTCTGGGGATTGAGAGCAATCCGAATCGTATGGATTTTCGCTGCTGTCTCCAGATCAACGGTTAAGGTATTGGGATATTCCTTTTTCCCCTCCCAGTAGGAAGCTCCGTCCGTTTTTCCATCATTTGCACGGTTCGCACCATATACATCGCTAAATCCGTTATCCTTTATCTTTTTACCTACCGCTATATTCTTCCCCTCCGGTAGTACCAGAACAAATTCCTCCTTTATAAAATCTGGATGAACTTGCGCTTCTGTCTGATCTGGGGCAGCTACTATGGTAACATTTTCTGCCTTAATTTTCTGCGGATGTTCTTTGATTCCTTTTAAAATAAATACCAGCAAAGCAATATTTGCCGCAAGTAATAATCCGATCAATCCTCTTCGTAATATCTTCATATACTACACCTCATTTCTGTGCTGCCTTTTACGCATCATGAAAACACTCTCATTTTTCTCCTCAATTCTGCCAAAAGAAGCCGCCTGCGGGCTTTTTTTATTACTCTAACACGATATTTTTGGTCGTCTCGGTATCGATCTCAAATTTTCCCTGATCAAAGCCGGTTATTTTTTCACCCAGTATTTCCAGATTCCGGATCGTAACATCTTCTATCCTATGCTCTGCATCATAGCCTTTGATCCTGGAAGCAGTAAATCTTCCGGACAGTACCTTCACACCATCGATCATAATACTTCGTATCTGTCCGCGTTCCTTCGTCGTTGACCAGTTCGGGCTCTGCGTAATATACAGATCCATCAGATACGCCATCTCCGATCCGTCTCCGGAACCCATCTGTGCGTTCTCTACCGTAATGTTTTTGAAGGTGATATCCTTCACCATGGCATCATCGGCATTATGAATCGAAATAACCGGCTTATGGAAATTGTTTAAAACTGTGATATTCTCAAACGTAATATTAGAAATCACGGCATTCTCTTTACTGCCCTTATTTGTTTCAAATCCGATCTCCATAGACTGTGCCAGGTCCGTCCATAGCTGGTTGTTCTGGAAGGTGATGTTACGGGAATCCCCAGCATAGTTTTTTACTACCAGAGAATCATCCCAGCTTCGGACAAAGCAGTTCTGCACCAGTATGTTCTCACAGGATTGTAAGGTGATTCCGTCCCCGTTTGGTCTGGAAGAAACGATTCGCACACCGTCAATGATTTCATTTTTCGAGCTGAGGGAGTTCAATACCCAGGCATTGGGATTCAGTGCTATAATGTCCCGTATCTCCACATTATCGCAAAAATCAAACTGCAATGGAATATAGGCAGTACCGCCGCCCCAGGTTCTATACCCGGAGCCGTCAAGGATTCCCCTCCCCATCACCTTTACATTTTCGCAATGGCTGGCATTAACGATTCCATGTACGACCGCTCCGCCGGAAATATACAGCGTTTGGTTGTCCTCCAGCACGATTGCTTCAATATTCCATTCCCCCGGGCCAATATAAATCAAATTCTCATCCGACGAAGAAGGTACCTCGGTTTCGATCGGATTCGCGAAGATATGCAATGCACGAGCCGGCGAATCATTAAAGGTCAGCGTATAATTTCCAGGCTCGGTTAGGGTAAAGATTACTTTATGGCCGGCTGCATCAAGGACCGGTTCGATTCCTGCTGCCACCGGACTTATCTTAGCCGAGATCAGATCCAGATTCGGTACGGTAACCTCGATGCCGGCAGTTCCTTCAAAATCAAAATAGGTAACTGGCGTCCTCGATTGTAGCGGCATATAGTCCGCTGCCCAGGAACGGTTATGGTTTACATTGGTATCGTAGACATAGCTGTCATATCCATTCACTTTTACAATTGTATCGGTGCAATGCAGCAGAGAAAAATCCCGGTCAATCTCCTTCGCTACTTTTCCGTCCTCCGGCGTTGCATCCCGTAACGATTTTGGTCCTTCATACAGTACCAGCTTGGAATTCTCCATACTTATCATTTCTTTTCCTTCCTGCAATCTGTTTTTCGCATGGATTGCAAGGAAAGCCAGAGAGACAGTCAAGACGAATACTAAGCTCCACTCCACGATCCCCAATACCTGCTTCTTTTTCTCCATAAATAATCCCCTCCGATCTACCCTTCTAGAATTTTATCCCAGTCTGCTTCGCTTTGCAGTGCCAGGGATTCATAATCCGCTCCTAATTGCCTATACTCCGGTCCTACGTCCAGAACAACTTCCTTTTGCAGCTTGTTGTCCTCTTTGGTAAAATCAGTGATACTAATCTCCTCTGCCAGTCTCTTCCATGCCTGAAAATGCATCTCGTCCGTTGATACGAGCACTCCATCCAGATCAAAAATAACTCCTTCTATCATAATTTTTCCTCATTTCTGTGCGCTATTTCTGTACGTTGTCTTTGCGCAGCTTCTTATATGTAAAAAATATATTCCTACAAAATCTGTACAAATAACCCCGAGTATGTTAAACTATATTATAAACGTTTAACATTAAACCTATGAAGAAAGGGATATCCTATATGACCACTATAAAAGATATTGCAAAGGCGGTAGGCGTAAGCTGCACCACTGTATCCAATGTAATTCATGGCAGATCGGGGCGTGTATCCGCAGAAACCATAGACCGTATTAATGAAGCCATTGATCAGCTGGGTTATGTTCCGAATATGTCCGCCCGTTCCTTAGTATCGAGTTCTTCGAAAGTGATCGGGGTCATCAGCCACCTGACACCACACAACAATGAAAGTATCGTAGAAGACCCCTTTCATTCCGCTTTCATCGGTTCGATTGAAAGAACCTTAAGCAATAACGGATACTATTTAATGTTACGAACCGTCCAGACGACTTCGGAATTGTTAGCCTTCCTTCGTAACTGGAATGTGGACGGCCTCTTCTTTACCGGTGTCTTTGAGGATGAATTCTTTCAGTTCCTGACCGAATTAGATATTCCGATTGTGTTGATCGACAGTTATGTATCGAATTCCAAGATGTGTAAAGTCGGTCTGGAGGATTATAAGGGCGGCTATACCGCTACCCGTTATCTGATCGAGCACGGCCACAGAGATATTGCATTTGCATCTCCGCCCATACGGGAACGGGGCGTTGTCTCGGAGCGTTTCCATGGTTACAAGCAGGCTCTTGCGGAAGCTTCCCTTCCCTTTCGGCCGGAGCTGGTATTTGAACGGGAGCTTGATGTGGAAACAACTATAGCCCTGGGAACCCAGCTTGCTAAGCGGAATGATCTTACCGCTGTCTTTGCCACGGCAGATATCATGGCTGTCGGTATCATGGCGGGGATACAGCAGTCCGGCAAAAAGGTCCCGGAGGATATCTCTGTGATCGGATTTGATGATATTAACCTGTGTCAGCTAAGCTCTCCAAGACTCACCACCATCCATCAGGATGCTCCCTTAAAGGGTAAATTAGCGGTAGAATTCTTAATTGATCTTCTTGAAAATAATCCGATCGAAAACCGTGAAATTATACTCCCCGTCCGCCTCGTAGAACGGGACAGTGTAAATAGTCTCGCTTAAGTGCGAGATTTTTATCCCCTCCATTCCTCCGGAATTGTCACTAATGTCCTTTTCTCCGTTAACATGACCGGTTTTCCATAAATCAGAACATTAATCTCACTACCGTGGACGGTATGAAACCACGCTCCTTCCTTGTTGATCTCTATTTCGATCACGTCCTTCTGATAATGGATTCGGAAGGAATAACCGTTCCATGCCGCAGGGATGGAAGGTGAAAAGCTTAAGATATCCCCATCCGAGCGCATCCCGGCAAACCCATAGACAATATTCATCCAGGCAGCTGCAATGGAAGTCGTATGCAGCCCCTCCGATGTATTCCGGTTGTAATTATCCAGATCCATTCTGGTCGCAAAGCTGAAGAAACGATAGCCTTCCTCATGCTTTTTCAGCTGAACGGCCAAGATTGAATGCACCGAAGGGGATAGAGAGCTTTCGTGGATACATCGGGGTTCATAATATTCGTAATTTTTCAACAGCTGCTCTTTCGTAAATGCTCTGCTATGCAACAGCATCATCATTAGAACATCCGGCTGTTTTATCATATCATTGCGGTAAATCCGGTCATAGCTCCAGTGATGATAGAGCGGGAAATCCTCCACCGGTATCCGGTCAACATCAATATGAGGCAGGGTAAAATACCCCTCATGCTGTTCAAAAACCTTGGTTTTATCATCATAAGGTATATACATATGCGCGGCATACTCCGCCCATTGACCGAGCTCCTGGCGGGATACCTGATGCTCTTTTAAGAAAGCATCATATGCCATGCGGTCCTTCTTATTCAGCCTCTCAAGAACATCCAGAGTATATTCCAAGGTAACCTTTCCCATATAATTGGTATAGCAGTTATTGTTCACCATCATCTGAAACTCATCCGGTCCCATAACCCCATAATAACCAAACCTCGTATGATCCGCATTCCAGTCCCCCCGGCTGGCAAGCATTCTGCTCACCTCAATTAAGATCGGAAGTCCTGTCTCAAATACAAATGCTTCATCCTTCGTAACCTTCTCATAATGCCAGATACCGTATGCTACCGCAGTAGAAGGCTGCAGCTGCAGGCTGGCATGCTGCCACAGACTGCAGCACTCACGGCCGCTGATTGTGGCAATCGGATAAAAAGCTCCCTTGCAGTCCAACGCTTTCGCCCGTTCCTTTGCCTCCGGCAGGGTAAGTTTTCGGAAGTCAAGCAAATTTTTCGCCGCCTCCGCATTATTAAAAATGTAGAAGGGCAGGCAATAGGTTTCCGTATCCCAGAAGGTGTTACCGCTGTAGGCTTCTCCGGTCAATCCCTTTGCTCCGATAATCGCCCCTCGATCTGCGCCGTGATAGGTCTGGTGCATCTGAAAGATACAGAATCGGATTCCCTGCTGATTTAATTCATCGCCGTCAATTGTGATATCCGAATCCTCCCACATTCGTTCCCACCACTTGGCACTGTCTGCCTTTAATGTATCATAATCCGCCCAATGAAATGTTCCTTCACAATTCCTGCAATTTCTAAGAAAGGCTTCCTCCTCTTCCAGGGAATCTTCCTTCTTTATCTGATTTATACATACCCTTGTCAGTATTTCTGTTTTATGCGGCTCTAAATAAAAGGTGAACTTTTTCAGCACCTTCTTACTTTCAACAATATCCTGCTCCTTCTTTGCATCTCCTGTAAAATAGGAACAGGAGAAGACCGATTGATTGGTATTTATGGTATCGGCGAGAATACTGCACCATTTTTCTCCTGCATTTCTTTCTTTACAATCCCACAAATTCTTCCCAACCATATGATGGACATTTGAAAAATCCAGTCCTGCGGTTACGACAACTTCTCCCGAAAAATTAAGTGCCGTCATCCGAATACGCTGGCCGGCATAATGGACCTTAGGCATGGACAAGAACCGCTCAAACTCCAGTTTAAGCTCTCTGCCATCCTTTAGTACCCATAGATAAGACCGGTTCAATACGCCGGTTCGTAAATTTAACTCCCGCTTAAAATCCCGAAATTCGGAATAATTTAAATCGACGGTTTCACCATCCACCTGAATTCTTAAGTATAGCCAGTCAACCGCATTGACAATGAACTCTGTTTTCGTGATCATTCCTTTGTAAGCGGAAGCTTCCACGCTCTGCGATTCATAGATTCCATTAAAATAACTTCCGACTAAGCGGTCACCGGAATACCCTTCCTCAAAATATCCTCGTACCCCCATATATTCATTTCCTAATGAAAATATGGATTCGGAGACTAAGGAATAAGCTGGGTTAAACCCTTCCTCAATTATGCTCCACGGATTTGAATTATAATAAACATCTGCTATCTTCGTCATATTTCTCCTTACTTCTGCACATTTTTCTGCTCTTTCCTCGTGATTTCTGCACGGCTTTTCACATTCTTCCTTGTATTCTCATTCCTGCACGGCTTTTTTGCATCTTATCCCTTCAATGCACCGGCTGCTGCGCCTTCTGTAATTTGCTTCTGGAAAATCAGAAATAATAGAACGGGTGGAATAATTGAATATACAACCGCTCTCAGAACCTCGACCGCTGTTGCATTCGAACCCTGGAAGGAGAACAAACGCACCATTACCGTTTCTTTTCCAGAGCCATTTAAAACCAAATAGGGCATTAAAAAATCGGACCATGCCGCATTAATCGAGAAAATCACTATAACCATAACAATAGATTTCGACAGCGGTAATATAATTTTTAAGAATGTCTGCAGGTAGCCGGCACCGTCCAATTGCGCTGCCTCAATTAATTCCTTCGGCAGGCTTTCAAAAAACTGCTTGAACATAATGACATAAAATGCATTTGCGCCAAACATAAGCCACAGAGGAATAAATGATTGTGACAAATGCAATTTATTAATGTTAACGAATAGAGCCACCATACTGGTCATGGGCGGAATGAGCAGGCACCACATAACCAGCCCGAAAATAGCCTTGTATCCTTTCGGCTTTAATATTGCAACGCCATAGGCCAGTATACCGTTAAAAAAAACGGCACAGAATACGGAACCTATAACCACAATAAACGAATTCATATAATTCTTGACAAATTTTAATTCCTTCCAGGTCTGGGCAAACAGCTTAAAATCCAACCTTTCCGGTAATATCGTAGGATTATTATTAAAATCCTTGATGTTTCGAAAGCTTGCCAAAAACACCCAGACCGGCGGAAATAATGTCGCAATCACAATAACAATGCAAATTAGAAATATAACAACGCATAATATCCTGATACGGGTAGAATGGAGATCATAAAACCGGATCGCTCCATCCTCCTTTTTTCTATATTTCTCAAAAAACATAGGATTCCTCCTTACGCTTCCTTTGTTTTAGTAAGCTTAAAATACAGTCCGCTGAAAATAATTAAGATCACACAGATGACAACGGAAGTTGCTGCTGCCATTGGATAATCCATATTTCGATTGGCATAATTCCAAACGAGCATCATAATAGAAATACTGGCATTGTTCGGCCCGCCATTCTTTAAAACCAAAGGCTCATAAAGAATCTGGAACACAGAAATAATCTGTAGGATCAGCATCATTTTACCTAAAGAAAAAATACTGGGCAGTGTGATGTACCGGATTCTCTTCAGTGGGCTTGCTCCATCTATCGTAGCGGCTTCATATAAGGCAGGATCGATATTACTGATATTGGCAATATAAATTAGTGCTGTGGCACCGGCCCCTTTCCATGTTAAAATGATAGTAATCAGAGGAATCGTCAGCATGGTATTGTTTAACCAGACCTGCGGTTCAACCCCGATATAGGATAGCAATATATTTAAAACTCCCGTTTTACCTTCCCCAAACAGATATCTCCACATCAATACCGTCGCCAGCCCTGGGATGATATTGGGAAAATAGATACCTATTTTGAAGAAGCTCTTACCGTGTACCGTTTCGGTAATCAGTATGGCTAAAATCATAGGAGTAAAAAATCCTATGATTAAAGACCAAAATATGTATGCTACCGTATTCTTTAATGCCTTTAAAAAAACAGGATATTGAAATAACCGTATATAATTATCAAATCCGACAAATTCTTCGGTACGGAATCCCTTTGCTGAATGCATGGAGAGCCGAACGCTTTCTAAAATTGGCTCCCATACAAAAAAGGCAAACAATAAAATCGCAGGGAGCATAATGAGCCACCCGATCAGGTCTTTTTTTTGCAGCCAGGGTTTCTTCCGCCTTGGTATCCGCTGTTCTTCCTGTCCCTTGACCACGAATTCACCCTCCTTTTTGTCCAAATGCAGTAATGCGGTTAGGGAGGATGGGGTCATCTTATATAAGAAAACCCCATCCTCCATTCTTCCGTATTACTGAGCATTTATTGTCGTGTCAAGTATCTTCTGATAGTTTGCATCTGCTGCCTGCATAAGTGCCGGGATATCTGCATTCTTATCCGTAAGAACAGCCTGCAGTACATTCGTCAGCTGCGAATATAATTCCTGGGTTTCTCCCGGCTCCTCCGGACGAAGATTTCCGGGAGTCTTAAGAATATTAAAATAATCATTGTACAATCTCATATCGACATTGGAATATTCTGAAGCAAGCGCGTCCTCTGCTGCTTTCAGTTCATCACTTGCCCATGCCGGGTAGCGGGGAATTACCGGAATACCGTTGTCTACGCAGTATTGATTATTTGCCCGGATCCCCTCTTCGTTCAGTACGGGGCCTTTCCCCATGATGACAAGATAATCCAGTGCCGCATCAATCTGCTCCGGAGTTGCAGACTTAGAGAACATATAAGGCGTACCGCCGGATAAGGAGTACTGCCCCTTAGGACCTGCCGGAACAGGAACCAAGGCCAATTTATCAACCGGAAGACCATTGTTATAGGTGGGCTGGTTCACCGCGTCGTTCGCTGCTATATACATCGCTGCTCCGCCGGTTCCCAGCTGGGTAAAGCCGGTGCCCCAGTTTTCCACTGTAGGATCTGCGGTAAGAACATCATATTCCCATTTTAGTGATCTTACATATTCCATCGCTTCAATTGCTTCCGGTATATCTATCGTTGAAATATATTTGCCATCCTCTCCCAGTTCACAGAAGGTTGCGCCAAATCCCCATGCGATCTGAGTAAAATGCCAGCCGCCGGCACCATCCATTGCCAGAAGGCATAAACCTGCCGCACCTGTTTTATCCTTAATTATTTTCGCTGTTTGTGCAAGTTCCTCCCATGTCTTAGGATAGATCGGCAGGCCATCGGCATCCATCAGACCTGCTTCCTCAAATAATTCAAGATTAAGCATTAATCCTAAAGCATAGCCATCACGGGGAAGACCATAGGTTCTGCCATCCTTCGACATAAGATCTTTAATCGAAGGGTTGATCTGATCCAGCCAGCCACGCGCTTCCAATTGATCCGTGATATCGGCCACGAAGCCGCCCTTGATCAATTTCTGCGTATCCGTATACCAGGTTTCAAAGATCACCGGAAGTGTCCCTGCTTCTGCTTTCGGAACAAAGGTATCAACCGCATACTTATAATAGGCAGGAACAACATTTACATTGGGATGCGTCTTTTTAAATTCTTCCACATATCCATTATGTAATTCAATTTCGGCAGTTAAAGTCTCCTCCGGCCAGATGCCAAGCGTCAAATCAAAAGGCTTTGCTTCTGCAGTTTTCTCCGAACCTTCTTTTTTCGCAGTATCCGTTGTATCCACCTCCGGTGCTTTGGTCGTGCCTGAACCATCGGTTTTTTCATTCTTCTCTTCTTTCTTGCATGCCGCCAGCATACTCACCGCAAACAGAAGGCATAGCATGATCGTAATCATTTTCTTCATTCTTTTCATTAATAATCTCCTCTCCTAATCATTCTCATTTTGGGGTTGACCTGTGTTCCATCTTTCTACCTATTCCGGGTAGATTTAACGTAAAACCTACCATAGATCCTTCTAAAAAAGCCTTACCAAACATACTTAAATAAAAATGTGATACCAACCATAGCGATGATTGCTGTTGTATTCGAGCTTCCCGTTTTAGACATTGCTGTAATACCCTTAAGCATTTTCTCATTTTCTCATACTCATTCCTCCTCTTAGTTTGACGTTAAACTTCCGATGGATTAGCCGATTTTTTCTCAATTGTTTATTTCGTACATGTTTAGCGTTTAACTAAATCTTATCATTTGTATTATATGATGTCAATAACTATTTGCATTTTTATAGAAATATTTAAAATGTATGTTTTTATGTTAAATTATTTTGGGATAGTTATTGACTTTATACAAATAAGAAAGTGTGGATTATGAATGTGAATTAGTATCAATTAATATTCACATATTTTCCCTCCCTTGCTTTGGCAAGTTCTTCTTTTTCATCTTTTAGCTAGCCATTTCTTATACTTGGACTTTCCTTCTGTTAAATATAATTTACGTGGTTCTATTAGTTTTAAGTCCTTTACTTTTGCACTGTCATGTATTTTCTGTCCATCCAGCGTTTTCAATGCAAAGTAGCCAGTGGAACATCTACCGGTTATGAAGCACTCAGTATTTTTGAACCATACTTTGTCAAATAACCGATACCCTTTTACCATGTATGGTCGCCTTTCCAATACGCCCAGTGATGAGTATGTAAGATGTTGCTTTTGGATTTACCATGGCACCATTGGCAGGTATAATTGTCACGCCAGAATACATACTCTCGGACGTTAACGAAGTCTAAAAGTTCACCTTGTTGGTAATCTTTACCCTCTGGAGTCGGTAACCCGAGTTCCATTGCTTTGATTTTCTGCAGGTCGAAGCTTGCTGTTTCTATAATGATTTTAGATATAGGTAAGATTTTAGTCACATCTTCTATTACTTTTAGATGGGAATCTACTTTTGCTCTGACACTTGGTGCCAGCCACCCTGGATGTTTGGATTTTGTTCGGTTTAAAAAACGTGGTTCCCGATACCTAAGTTTTCGGTTACGTCTGGAGCTACCGAATAAACTTATCTCATCAATCTGCTCTATATTTAAATCAACAATAAACTCTACACCTTTTTTTATTATACATGCAAATTTACTTGGAATCTTAGATTTTATCATATAATAACCTCTAGACTATATTACTAAACCAATATTAATCTCCACTTTTGATTTTATAATTAATTTAGTGCATGCTACTATATTAATTACACTCATATTTTAACAATAACACATTAATTATAAATAACTCAATACATTTTAGCAAATTTTTACTCAGCTGACTTAGCTGACAATATTATAGCTGCAGAACTTCTCCTTAGTAAGCTAAAACTAACCATAAAATTTAAAAGCCATATAATGCGCTCATTACAAATCACACTATATTATTTAAGATAGCACATTTTTGTATAAATCTATCTATGCCTTCTTTCTAGCATTCAATTATCTTCACCTATATATGTTAAAGTAACCAACGTAATTTCATTATTATAATTATTACTTTATTTTAACAAATGAGCAACAATCTTTCAACTTATTATTAAACTTGTATAAATCTTTGTACATTTTTATTCCTTTCTGTTTATAATTCTTACTTATTTTAGACACTAAAATAAGCACATTATCTTTATAAGTTTAATAATGTGCTTATCTTAAAATCTAATATTTAATTTACTGCCATTGCGTTTTGGGTTTCCTTAATTTTCCATTTGCTTTGCAAGCTTCTCAAAGAAGTTGCGTTTTGGGCTTTCTTAATTTTCCATTTGCTTTGCGAAGTTTTGAAGTTTCAACTTCTATGATAGGCATAAACAATGACTTTTTGAATGTTTTATGACATATATTCTATTAACCTTACGCAATTTTTTTGCGTAAGATTTCCATTTTAAATGATACCAATCCGATTTTCATACGCAACTTTTCTATCAGTTTGCGTAGACGTGTAGAGGTAGTTTCCATGTTCCATCCTTTTTTCTAAACGGCATTCACCCTTTTCCGTATAAAAAACGTCTCCCCATGGGACACATCACTTACGTGTGAGGTGTGGGGAGTCCTGTTACTATTATAATATGCCATAGATGGAGAAATTACAATGTGATTCTTATAAATCAAATTGATGTATAGATTTATATAGATTGTCTTCACTATGCTGCTATCATAACCCTTTAATTAGTCAAAATATTCATATACATTTTCGGAAGAATAAAATTTATTGAGTAATTCATTTTGATTCATCCCTCCAAATTTTATGGAATAAATCCTCTGAACTTACAACATTGCCCTTGCTCTCTAAAAGAATACGCAAAATTGAGAATTCCGTAGGTGTCAGTGTGATCGGTTCTTCGTTTAGGAAACACTCATGTGTTTTAATATTCATTACAAGGTCGGAATTAGGATGATTTCTTTTTCTACATCTTCCTCATGCCCGGGATTATACTTTTTATACCGCCGTAATTGTGCTTTCACTCGTGCCACAACTTCAAGCGGGCGAAAGGGTTTTGTAATATAATCGTCAGCACCCAATGTAAGGCCGGTGATTTTATCGATTTCTTCATCTTTAGCAGTCAGCATAATAATGGGATATGTATGCCGTTCTCGTATTTTCTGGCAAAGTGTAAAGCCGCTGATATCCGGCAACATAATATCTAATATTGCAAGATCAACCTCCATCCCTTCAATGCATGCAAGAGCTTCCTTTGCAGCATAAAACTTTATTACCTCATAATTTTCATTTTGCAAATACACTTCTATCAAATCTGCTATTTCATGCTCGTCATCAACAACAAGAATTTTATCACTCATGACTTCAACTCCTTTCAGGATAAACATGACATTCTATTATTTTACTAAATACATCAATTATATTTCTGATTTATCACATAAAAAATTATTAAGATTTTCATAAGAATGCGGATTGTAAGCAACAAAAACTTAAATTCTCCCAATAACATCCCAATAACAAAGTTATCAGTCCATTCACCTTTATTCCAGAAGTCTTGAATAAAATGTGTTTTTACTTAACCAAATTTATAGCAAAGCTTTTCTAAAGCTATATTTTGAACATCCAAATTTGCTTGTATCAGAAACAGCGTACCCAACAGAAGTCTGTCTTTTATTTGTATTCTGTTCCACATATAACCCTTGTACAGATCCTTAATCATAAAAACTTCGCCATCATTCAAATTTCCGGTCGTTAACATCGCTCATGTTGTCCACTCCTCGCATAAATAACAATATCAACAACATTGTTAATAAGATTATATTGAGAATAACAATATATGTCAATTTCTAAACTATAAAACCGCTAATCTGGAACATTTTCTCCATAATCAGCGGTCAATTTGCCCAATTATCAAATCATACTTTTATCAACTACAAATTCAAGAAATTCATTCACTTCTTTACTCATTTCCTTATAACGAGTCCAATGAAGATAATAATGTCCTTCTAATGGGACAATTTTACTTGATGGAGAATGACTCAATTGCGTTTCATAAAATGTCGACTTGTTCTTACCATCCTCTGTAATCGTTTCTTCATTTGTTGTAAAGATAAAACTGGCAAATTCGAAGGGATTGTCATATCTATTGTAAGATCAATATTATGCTTGATTTCGTTCGTTTCATTCACTACAATTTTATTGAAGCTATTCCAGGCAGAGATAGCTAATGTCGTTTTTAAATTTTCTTCTGTATAAGTACCTTCTTTAGCTATAGGAAGGTAATTTTCTGGAGTCAAGTAAGCTATTAGTCTTCCAATTCCAGTTGGCGCTACATAACGCAAATATTCGGACATCGTGGGAGTCGTTTCTCCAAAGTATTCTAATATCTGTGGTAATGTTGGATCGATTCCGATAATTGCCTTCACTTCAGATGGATATTGATTGGCATAATATAGGATATAAATCCCGGATATGGAATGTGGCATTAAAATATAAGGACCTTCTATATTGGCTTCTTTTAATGCCATTCGTATTTCTCCCACGATATTTTCAACGGTTCGTTCCTTGTCGGTTAGATCGCTCCATCCGTAGCTTCCCGATACCATTACAAATCCCCCAACAATTCATCTATGCACATTTCTATTCTTTCATCCTTCGCATCTTTTAAAGAACATGCAAATGACACAGGATCCACCTTACCACTCCATGCAAAATAGGTTGGATCATATTTCCACAACTGTAACTTTACACACTTCTCTTGAGCCGAAAAACGAATATCTACTTTAACAAGTAGATCTACTAGTTCTGACCCTTTATATATTGCAAACTCTTCTATCCTTGGCGGATTCAGACTGGAATCTAGACTGAGAGCACTCTCCCCTGCTTTGTATGCTTCCAAAAGCCTATCCTCCCACTCCACTTCCATTACCTTTTGAATCGGATTAATCAAGTATTTTCTTGCTTTATCATAATATTCTTTTCTAGAATAGTTTCTTACAATCGTGATTTCTTTTCCAGATTTTCTTTGCAGTATAAGTCCCATGCTTTCCAGCTGGGCAGATGCTCTGGTAATTGAAGTTTTTGTGAGATTCAATCTTGTTGCAACTTCACTCTTCAAGAATCCCTCATCATTAGCTTGATACAAAAGTTCTAAGAATACCATTTGTGTTGACGGCATCATTTTGTCTACTTTGACGCTTTGCTTCCTATATACATCCTACAAAACAACTCCAAGAAAAGGCAAAAAAACATTCCTCGGAAAGTCAACAAATGAAATTCTGTTATTTACCATTGGGTTTCGCATGCCAACACTGGTTATCTGTAAGCGTCAAAGGGGTTCTTTCCAAAGTTATTGGATTTCATACAAATATATGTTATAATAGGCATAACAATTACTCTGGAGGAGCCTATGGATAGTATTATAAAAATGTTAGATAAATCATTAGATTATGTATCTCACGAATTAATAAAAGACACTCTTTACATAACTGTTGTATCTAATTTAATAACAAATAAATGTCCTAAATGCAGTGTTAAAAGTAACAAAGTTCACTCAAGATATCAAAAGAGTTTTCAAGACTTGCCAATACAAGGGAAAAAGGTAATTATTATAATAAAAAACAGGAATTTTTTCTGTATTAATAAAGAATGTGATAAATACACTTTTTCTGAAGAGTTTAGCTTTATTGATCCAAAGGCTAAGAAAACAAGACGTTTAATTGATGAAATTGTAAGAGTTTCTTTAAACCAAAGTTCATTATCAGCTGCAAGATATCTTTCTGAGACTACAGCAAAGGTTAAAAAAAGTTCTATATGTAATTATCTAAAAAAAAACAATAAAAATAGATAAAGAGAAAATAAAATATATTTGTATTGATGATTTTGCAATAAAAAAGAGGAAATCATATGGAACCTTAATGGTAAATGCTGAAACTAATTGTATTATTGATTTAATAGACTCTAGAGATATGAAAGCCGTCTCCAAATGGTTACAACAATATCCTAATATTGAAATAGTTATAAGAGATGGCTCTACTACTTATAAAGCTGCTATAACTGAAGCACACCCTAATGCAATACAAAATAATGATAGATTTCATATTGTTAAAAATCTAGTTAAAGCAATTTCAAAGGCTTTACAAAGGTTAGTTAGAGGTCGAATAGAAATCCCCCTTACCTCTGAAGATGCAAAATTAAGATATTTATATCTAATCCAACTAACGACAAGAGAAAAAATAATCGAGGCGAAAAGACTTAGAAATGCCAGGAAAAGCTATAGCGAGATAGCGGAAAATTTACAAATAAGCAAAACTACAGCAGCAAGATATGCAAATATGGAAGATAACAAAATACCTAAAGAACATATATCTAAAAGGGAACAAGAACATATAGATGCTATAGAAAAAATCAAGATCAAGGTTGAAAAATCCAAATTATTGCATGAACAAGGATTAAGCATTACTGATATTTCAAAAATTACAGGGTACCATAGCTCGAGCATAAGGAAATATTTATCTTCAGATTTTAATCCTGTACATGGACAGTATGGCGTTAGTAGAAACGGCTTATTGTCGCCTTATAGAGATGAAATTTTAACTCTTAGAGCAAAAGGTGTAACATATAATAAAATTGTAGAAGAATTAAGAAATGAAGGATATACAGGTAGTGTAGCAGCCTTAAGGGGGTTTGTAGCTAAAGAGAAACGTATAACAAAAGATCTCATTGCTAATAAAGAGCCATCTGAATTAATTGACAGAAGATGGGTTAACGGGCTGTTATATAATCCAAAGGAAAAAGCCAGAAAAATTACTGATGACCAACTAAATGAAGTGTTTAAAAAACACCCTGTTTTATCAGATTTACTTGAAATCATAGCGGACTTTAGAAAAATATTATCTGATAAGACAAGTAATGAACACAAATTGGATTAATAAAGCTAAAAAATTAAAGATTAATGAAGTAAATAGTTTTATAAGAGGAATGCAATCTGATTATGATTCTATTATTAATGCTATAAATTATAAATACAATAATGGCCTCGCAGAAGGAAGTGTAAATAAAATAAAAACAATAAAAAGAATTATGTATGGGCTGGGCGAAATAATTTCGTATTATTAAGAAGCAAAGTTTTACAACTTGAACAATTAAAAGTAAAGTTAAGTTAAGAAAAGATGGTAGAGAGACATAGTCTACCATCTAAAAAAATACAAAATTCAATAACTTTGGAAAGAACCCCTTTGACGCTTACGGTTATCTCCACTATATATGCAACAGGCATTTTCAAAAATAATACTAAATAAAAATGTAGGTTTTCCGTAATCGTCAAATCATACGCCTGACGATAAATTTAACGCCACCTTTTTTCAGTGGCGTGGTTTCCTGCATTCGTCCGGAAGACTCTCTGACCATGGCATCAAGTAGTCTAGCTCTGCAGAGTCTATATTTCCTTGTTCATCACAGAGCTTTGGTAGCTCAGTGAGTATATATTTAAAGTAGTAATAAGGACGCAGGTTATTAAGCTTTGCCGTCTCAGATATACTGTAGACCATTGCACTGGCTCCGGCTCCTCTGGCTGTATTGTGAAACATCCAATTTTTCTTGCCCAGACAGAAGGTGCGAATTGCTCTTTCTGAGGCCGAGTTATCAATCGGTACATCACCGTCTGTCAGAAATACTTTTAAGTACTTTTCCTGATTAAGACAGTACTGTAAACCCTTGCCGGTCTTGCTTTGAGGTGGAACAGCACAATCAGCCACCTGCTGTTTTACCCACGTAAAGAATTCCTCAACCAACGGTCTGATTACTTCCTGCCGTTTTTGAAGTCGTTCCTCTGATGAGAGTCCTTTCAGCTCTGTGTCAGCACTATAGAATTCAGCAATTCTTTGCAAGGCCTGATATGCAACGGATTGTTTTAGCACCTGTGGATTGTCTTTATCCGCAGCCTTTAACGCATCCGCAAAATCCCGCCTCGCATGTGCCCAGCAGTTTGCATTTGTTACATTTGGTAGCTTTTTATCTACCAAATGATACTGCTGAAGGCTGTCTGTTACAAGGACTCCTTTGTAATCCTTGTAGAACTCCAGAGGTATCTGGTGGGCTCGCCCTTTCTGATACTCATATATCACGATGGGCTTGTCCCTGTAAAGCTCTCCGGAGCGGTGAACCCACATGTAGCACCGGCTGTTAGGATGGTCGCTGTCCTTTATTACCTGAGTCGGTGTCTCATCTGACTGGGTTACATGAAGCTTTAATAATTCCTGCTTCATGCGCTCCACAAAAGGAGTGAAATACTTATTGGAACTCTTTACTATCCAGTTAGACATGGTCTGTCTGGATATGTTCACACCATTACGTTCAAACTCCTGCTCTATTCGGTGAAGGGCTGAGGAGTTGACATACTTTACATTCAGAATGGATGCCAGCAGTGACGGTGTGACTATACTGTTTTTCAAAAGGTCTTTCGGTCTATCGCCTCGAATAAACTCATCTTGGTGATCACCATCGGTACCTACATATACCTCGACAGTATGTACCTCAACTGTCCATGATTCAGGCTCATGGCGAAGTCTCTTATAGCTTTCATCTGGCATGCGTCTCCAGTTGCCTTCACCATAAAAGACATCAAGCTGTTCCTTTGTTACGCTGTAGGGAGGAATAATCTCCTCCTGAAAGTCCTTAAGATCAAGATTACGCTGACCCTTTTTCTTTTTGCTTCTCCTTGAAGGAATGACATCTTCAGAATTCGGTTCCAGGGCTGATTCGTCACAGGCTATTTCAGCCTCATCAAAGAATGAGTACTGACCTTCTATGGAGCTTAAGGTCTCAGTGTGCCTTCCGAATCTGTAGCTGTTGGCGATGCGCACCTGTTCGATAAGCTTTTCGATGTTTGAGTTTAAAGCGTCGAGCTGACCCTGCATCATCAATACAAGAGTAATCAGTTCTTCCTTGCTGCAGTTATTCAGTTCCTCAAGGGTATGCTTGTTTGCCATTTATTCGTTCCTCCATCTTCATCTATTATAGCAGAAGATGGCTGAAATAGCGAATTTATGTGCAGCCGTCATTCGTCATTCTGCCTATTGATGCGAGGATGTATAAGGTCCATAAGCATAAGGAAATATAGAGTTTTCAAGGTTCAGAAATATGTTTTTTAAATCATTATTAGCGACTGTAATCGCTATATATATGGATATAAAACAGGGTTGGAGTCGAACCTTAGGAGGCCGGAAAACCGTTAAAAAAATTCTCTGTTTTGCACAAAATCAGCAGACTTTCCTAGGTGTAACCTCCTTTATTTTGGGATCCAGAGGATTCAGACCGAGCATCAGATAATTGAACTGATCCTCAGTAAGCTCTGCAGCCTCATGAATGGTGCGAGGCCAGGAAAGGGCCCCATTCTCAAACCTTTTATATAGGAGCAGGAATCCGTTTCCCATCCATAGAAGCCCCTTTATACGATCTGACTTTCTTCCGCAGAAGAGAAACAAGGTTCCTTTTTCAAACGGGTTCTGGTTATATTTATCTCCGATAATCATGGCGAGACCGTCGATTCCTTTTCTGAGATCGACAGCGCCACAGGCCAATACTACACGCCGAATCCCGGCAGCATCATCAAGCATTAAGTACCTCCTTTAAGATACGATGAAGGAATACTTCCGATATATCTTCCGAAAGTTCTATCCTTGTCTTACCAAAGCTGATAACAGCTGTTGCATGTGTGGGTTTAGTCGACATCTTTGCAGTGGGTAATGATACTTCGGCAAAAGTGATTGCAGTAGTTTCCTGATTAGTGATTGCTGGTGAAAGCCTCTGATAAGCTTCTGAACGCACCTTACGTTGCCAATAATAAAACTGGTCTTTTGAAATGTTGTTATCGAATAACCAGTCTTTTAAAAGCTGAGTGGAAGGTCTTTCATTACTGGCTTGAACAATTTTTGCCCACTGGGTAAGTCTTACTTCATATGTGGATTTATCCATCATTTTGCCTCCTTGATAAAAAGTTTTTCGAGTTTTTTACTTTTTTTCAAGTTTGACACATTTTACATAGTATTTCTAGGCGTATGATTTTACGCTTCCGGTTTTCCTACAAAATTATTTAGTAGAAAACCTACATTTTTATATTGACATTTGCAGGCAGTAAGTCTTTGTGAATCTAACTTCGTTTTTCCAGGCAATTACGCAGACAAGCAATCAGTTTCGAGTAGCATACTGATTCCTCGCTTTTCAACCCATCAAGCAGATTCTTTATTCGATCGCTAAGATCCTCATCGGTTTGAAATCCACTCTTTATAACCAAATTTGTAAGCACCTTCGCTTTATCAGAAATGGTTTTTAGTTGCTCCACCAGTTCTTCACCGTTTTCTTTCTCCAAGTATCCCATTTCCATCAAATATTTTACCCTCTCAAGCATGCATAGTTTATGCTCTCGAATAATGTATGAAACCCTAATATCATATAAAAGCGTGTCAAAGACTTCCGAATTGTTCGCTATTTCATCGTAACAGGCTATTCCAAAAACTCCGCCTTCTTTGCCTATAAATCTCATATATTCCTTCGTGGGATTTTCTCCCGTCAAGTATACTTCCAACTGTTCAATAATCCTTTGAACATCCAATTCATATGGTTTATTGGACGGATAGAATTCAATTAAGAAAATACGATCTGCTCTGCCCTTTTCCGAATGACAAAAAGCCTCTAAAAAAATGCTTTTCTCAACCTCTATGCGTTTAGGCTTTCCTCCCACAAAAAAGATCATATACAATATCTCTTTACTGCGGTCATATCCATAAACCAGTCCTTCATGGTAATGGTCTATACTATTATACGCCTCAAGCCCTGGAATATATCTTTCATTCAACCAAAACTCCACATACCTATTCTTATTTATATTGGCCTCAATGAATTTTATAAGGTCGCCTCCAAATTCCGTCATTATGGAATAATATTCGTCTGAAAATCGCAAAAGCGGATTTATGGAATAATGTTTGCTGTCTCTCATTATTCCCGTATACTTTAAAACTGACTTATCAGCTATATCCAGGCGATAGTTAAGGAAATTGTTGAACATCCATTTATAATACTGACGCTCTGCCATGGAAAAGTACAAACCGATTACATATCCGGATTGACCTTGCCTAAGCGTCATATCGCGTTTAACAAGTTCCATCCATTTTCCCTCTGACTTGGCTAATGATAAAACTGCCACACTTTTATTGACTTCCAACTTCAACCAAATAGGAAATTGTTCTCCATCTGAAGAAAACGTCACGGTTTTTGTACTGTCTTCGGCTCTCGCCATAAGCATGCCTCCGCAAAAATTCGTAAACGCGGCAATATGTTCGGTGAAATCTCCATACTCATCTTTTAATTCGTCAAAAAAGATACCAGCAGAATCCCATTTGTTAGTATCCTGCTGATAGTCTATTCGAAGAATCAGGCAATCTCCTTCTCTCGCCTCTCTATAAACTCTTTTAATGTGTTTAGGCGCATAAAAGGGTTCTTCAATCCTGATATCACTGTCGGAAAGACTTATTTGAGATTTTCCGCTGTCAACCATCCAGCTATCGTCAAATTTATCAGATACTTCTCCTCGAAAAATCAACGCTCCTGCTCGGTGTTCATTATTTGATATCATATCTACAAATGCAAACTCTGGGAAAGCTCTTATAATAGGCTTTCCGGATAAAGGCAATATTTTGGTCTGATTTTCGCTCATTAATTCATTTCCTCCCATAACACGCTCACTCCAATACATTATTCAATTCAGGTTATTCACATTTGCCCGTGGAGTACCTTTTGTATAAAAGATGCCTTCCCTGCCGTATATTTATCTCTATCATCCTTATATTTGGCCTTCAAAGAATTCTTTAGCTTAACATAGTCATTTCTCAATTGCTCTGACTCCAAAAGCTTATTGCGAAATTCTATGTGATTAATCCAGCTTTGTTTTCCGTATTCTTCGATATGAATATGATGTGTAATATATTCGCCGTCGTATTTTACAAATATCTTACGTTTCTCTTCTCCGCGGTCGGACAAATAAACATATTCTTTTTCCATAATAGATATTATTTCATTTATATTGTCAAAATTAATTGTTCCAACCGCGATATCAATAATAGGCTTGGCAATCAAGTTGGGAACAGACGTGCTCCCAACATGTTCAATTGCAACATAATATCCTGCCAATAATTCCATCAATATTCTCTTTTCTGAAGCAAACAACCGGTCATACTTTTCTTTGTCTACCGATTCCAAACATACCTTCTGTTTTTTTACACCAAGCATTTTTACAAAACTCCCTATACTAGTTCATGCAAAAAGTCTCGAAAGTAGGCCTTCTGCATAATGATTTAAAAGCAACGTCTGTGATAACGAAATTTGATACATACAAGATAATCGCAACACATTACGTACAGAAATCTCCTTAATTATATTAGCCATGTGCCATAGTCTCTTAAATTCTGATGCATTCATATGGCTTGTCTTGATAGGTACTATAAAATAGGCTTCTATAGTTTTCCCAAGCCCAACTTCGTCGCAAAGGAGCGCCCGACCTCTAAATTTTTTAAGTACTTCTTTAACTGTTCTCACCTGGTAATCAAATAAATTCATGTCTCTTATGATATTTTTGGATAAAATATTGTCAAAATCAGGGACAACTGCAAAGTCTTTTGCAAGCTCATAAATCTGGCTCCACTTTTCATCATCAAAATTAAATTCTGACAACTGTACTATTTTACTATATGCCTCAGAAGAATTTTTGATGCAATTGAATATTT
>ENA-UOOK01001972-UOOK01001972.1-fermentation-metagenome-genome-assembly--contig:-NODE-1972-length-26031-cov-15.256737_pt1 | contig 26031 bp, 30 predicted proteins | sample MGYA00245777_ERZ724023 | MGnify/ENA primary metagenome ERZ724023 (study PRJEB28704, sample SAMN03018312) | fermentation metagenome | biome: anthropogenic terrestrial biome; feature: soil... | reverse complement strand
CATGTCGATCGAGGCAAAGACGGCGAGGCGCTCAGAGGATTTCTCAAACGGTTGCGTCGTTCAAAAGCAAAGATTGAATTGGTTGCCATGGATATGGGACGGGCTTTCATCAGTTGGGTGAAAGAACATCTTCCCCTGGCGAACATCGTTTTCGATCACTTCCATGTTATTAAACTGATGAATAAGAAGGTCGACAAAGCCCGGCGGAAAGTCGCGGCAAAACTTGATGACAAAGAGAAAGAGGTTTTGAAGAAACAACGCTTCACGTTGTTGCGCAATGCCGAAGATTTGAGCGAGGAGGCAACCGAACATTTGAACCGGAGCAAAATAGTCCGGTTTGGGCGTAATGTTTTGATAGTCGGCTATCAATTGAGAGGCTTGTTCTGGCGTATCATATTTAACAATCAGGAATCCCCATGCGTTGTCACAGCTCATATTTTGTGTGTCCTTTGGGTTATGCGGCCAGCTCTTCCGAATTGGCTTTGGGGTGAAGGATGTAGTTGGCGGCGCGCTCGGCGTGGGCGGCAGACTGGATGATCAGTTTTTTGTCGTTGCGGAGGCGTTCGAGCCAGGTCTGGATGTAGGCTGCCGCGTTTTTGATGGTCCGGTTTTCGATGCCGCAATGGGCACACAGGAACGATGCCCCGATTTCGGCAATCAGTTCTTCGCGGGCGTATTCGGTAGTGCCGAATTTGACGTTTTTCAGGCCCGGGCGGTTCAGACGATTTTTGCTGCCGCTCGAATGAATTTGTTCATGGAAAAGTGTCCCGTAGAATTCCTCTTCGTTGATAAAATATTTGGGCGGCGGCATTTTGATGATATCGTATGCCGGAACATAGCAGGCTTGACTGCCGGTGTAGATGATTTGCGGACAGTCACTGTACTGTGCGAGTAGTTGCTCGGCGGCTTCGATCGGATGGAAGTCAAGATAGTACATTGACGGCAGTTTCGGGATGTATTTTTCCGGGATGCCGGTGGTTTGTTCGAGGTTGTAGACGCTGTACATCCGCATGAATGGGATTTTTTTGTCATCGTCTTTTTCGAAGAATTTCCAGAATACGATGGGCGTGGAAATTTCGTGCAGGCGGATGCGGCCGTGGAGCTTGGCGATCTGCCGGGGCGTCAGCCAGAATGGAGAGCCGTATTTGGTCAGGCTCAACAAGATGCGGTTGATGCCCCGGTATGGGCGCTGGCTGATCATATTGCGGTGCGTCCATTCGGGTGGGCGCCAGGAACATTGCCAGGGGATCACACCGTATTCGAGCTCGGCAATGATACGGTCGGTGATGATTTGATAAATGTTTTGCATGGGGGGCTCCTTTATGCGGCGTCATCATCGTCGCCGGTGTCGTCCGGCAGATACTCGGCGGCATTGCGTTCCGGCGAATAATTCCAATGAAAAAGTACCGGCGTTTCGGGCGGTGTGTAGACGAATCCAAGCTCACGGGCACGTTCCAATATTGTTTTTTCTTTCTGCTCCATTTGACATCCTCCAAGTTAAAAATAATCATCGCACCGGCCCGTGGCCGGACGCAGTGCAGCGCGCGGATTGCGCTGCTCGCCGTTAGGCGAAATCTTTTTATTATTTCGCTCTTCGAGCGCCCGCGTTTCGCCGCGGACCACGCCCGGCCGAGCGGCCGGCGGCGGGTGCTACGCACCTTTCTTTTTTTAGGCGGCTTTGGCCTCGGTTTCTGCTTCCGCTTTGATTTTGGCCTCCTGCTTTTCAAGCTGAATCCAGCTTTTTGGGTCCGGCAATTCGGCGGTAGCTTCCTCCAGGGCTTTCGCCAAGTCGAACTGGATCAGTTCCGCGATGATTTCCGCTTCGGACCATTTGGCCGGAACGTCGCCGCCGGACTGGCCGTAATTCAGTTCGGTAACAATGTTTTCGCAGAGCTTCTTCCAGACAGCCTTGTCCAGATTCGACTGTTCCAACACTTTCGGATAGCAGGAAATTTCGCTGTCGCCGTATTTCTTCGTGAAGAATTCCTTTTCATCCTCGCCATGCCAGTGTACTGCTGAATTGACACCCTTGCAGGCCACCAGCGCGAAAATCGCATCGCGGTTCGGCAATTCGTACTCGAAAGCATTGATAAACGCGATCAGTTTGTTGATGGCATGCCGCTGACGCTGTTTGTGCTTGGCCTCCTTGCGTTCCGCCAACGTTTTGGTCTTGCCGGTGGTGATTTCCGGGCTTGCAGTGAGTTCGGAAGAATTCTCGCCGGGTTTGCTGGATTTCTTCGGTTTGCTGACCTTGACGTTGACCTCGGAACCGGCCTGAGGCGAGTCGATGACGATAGCCTTTTTGCTGCCTTTGGTGGACGGCTTGCACTCGGTCCAGAGCCCGGGCGGAACGATGTTCACGCCATAGAGCGCATCGCCGGCGTCTTCAATTTTGCAGTTGTTGTGCTCATAGGCGATCAGTACCAGATCGGGATTTTCGCGGACCTGTTCGGCGATATACTGACGACATTTTCCGGCCAGGTATTCTTTGTTTTGGCAACGGGCCTTTTTGGGGTCATTCATTTCCTGAAACAAGAACCCGCCGTTGTTGCGGTCCTTGCACGACGGGCATTCGCCGCATCCCTGTTCGGCGCCATCTTTATTCCACGGCAACTTGCTCAGCAACGTCGAAAATTCCGCATTGAGCGTAGCCTCGAATTTTTTGATGCTGAGGTTACGGAGCTGATAGTGATTCCAGGACACATAGTTGATCATCTGCTCCTGAATTTCAGGCGAAAACAGCGCCACTGCTTCATAGTGCCCGATCGTCATCCACGGATAACGCGCATTTTTCATAACTTCCAGCCAGAGCACCGTCAGTTTGTTGAGGTTGGCACGCTTCGCCACCCAGGTCGCGCTCATGCCGAGTTCGTCGGCGATGGCGTCAAGGGTTTTTCCTTCTTCAATCAGGCCGTTGATAGTGGTTACTTCCTGCTGCAAAGTCAGGTTGGTCCTGATATGATTCGCCGCAAAGGCGATGATTCCGGGATCTCCTTGCGCGAGTACCATGTCCGGCATCTCGCCTCCGAGGGCCAGTCCCTCATGCGAGGTCTTCTCCAAAGCCTGAAAACGGCACTTTCCGTCGATAATCTGGAAATCATGAATACCGTCGTCAATCTTCTGGACAATCAGCGGCACAAAGAACGGTTTGTCGCCTCTGGCGAGACGGTTTTCAATGCTGGTCTGCAACTTTTTGGCGGCTTCAGCGGTGATCTTGCGATCCGGCACACATTTGATTCTCGACAACGGAATCAGATCGATCTTGTTTTTGCTCATGGTGATACTCCTTTGTTAGGATTTGGGGTTATGTCCGAAATTATTATTTTTTATACGTTCTCCGGACACTCTTGCCCCGGAGAATGTATAAAATTTCTTTCTATAAATTATTGAATTTCAAGAAAAGAGATTTACATTGCAGTGGGATTAAATTGTCACTTCTATGATTGAGGTTAAAAATGCAAGAAAATGAAGAAAGTATAAATCATGATGTACAAATAAGCTTTTTATATAAGTCAATTGATAATCTTTGGGAAACTTTAAAAATTTGTGACTTAAAAATTAGCTTTATATTAGTCATTGTATGCATTCCGTTTACAAAATTTAATGCAGTATATGATACAATAAAAACATGCATAATTGTTCAAGAAAAGATACAATTTAATTTTTACTCTCTGTTCGTCGCTATTTTTATTATTACTTGGGTATTGCTTTTATATTTGTCACTTAGGGTATTAATCGCCAAAAGTAATCCAATCGATAATATAATAAATTCAGATCCACCTAAAGCTTTTTTTCCATATTATTTTTTTGAAATTGATATTTGGGATATATTTCTAAAAGAAAAAAATAGATCAAAATTTAAACCGGAAGAACATATGAAACTATTACCGACACATAAAAGTGATGTTGTTTATCATTTGACTTGGGAACAGATAAAATTAATGTACATTGTAAAATATAAAATAGAACGATCAAGATATGCATATAGACTATTATTTTTTTGGATCATTCTTGGGGGAGTATTATTGATGATTTCAAAAATAAAAGGTTAAATATGCTTAAGGAAGAACAAATTTCAGAACTACAAGAATTAGCATTAAGCCGCTTGGAATATGCAGAAAGTATTTGGGGCGATGTGGGACACAAGATGAGATCATTCAGCAAAGTCGGCAATGAAGCACTTGTCTTAGAGGCTAATATGCCAGAATTTGTGGAATCGCAAATTCCTGATAACCCAATCATTAAAACTTTTGAACCAAAGGTAGATGACTTCATAGCAATAGTTGCTGATATGAGGGATTCTACTGACCATCTAAAAACATATCACCCAGGAAAGATTTGTCTGTTGCAACGTGCATTTTATGAAACATCAGTATTGCTGCCTTGCCTTGCAAAAACTATTTCAATGAAAAATGGAAAAGTTACAGAATATCTGGGGGATGGAGTTTTAGGTTTTTTTAAAGCCTCAAAAAATGATGTACCTGGTTGTATTTATACTGCCCATAATGCAGCTAAAGCATGTTTTGAGATGATGAAAAGGGTTGTTAATCCTCTATTGCATGAAAAATATTCTTTACCAGATATAGATATCGGAATTGGTTTAGCAAAAAGTAGAGCAATTATTTATGCTGTTGGAGTGGATAACCATTTCGAAGGAAAACTTTTTGGTGAATGTGTCTATTATGCAACAAAAATCTCTGATGGTAGAAATAAAATACATATTGATGAAGCTCTAAAACTTTCATGGCCTGAAAAAGAAGGTGGAACACTTAGATTTCTTCCAACCAGAAGAAAAAATATTGATTGTTTTGAAATTCAAAATTCAAATAATTAATGCTACGCGCATTTTTCATCGGGTTCGGTGTCGATGATTTCGCCAATTACGGTGACGGGTTCTTCGGTTTTCAGGTCGGGGAAGAAGTCGGTCAGCAGGGGAATTCGCTCGAAACGCTGGTTCTGGACGAGTTCGCCGGATTTGTTGAGTTCCATGATCAGTTGGTCCAGCTCGTTGGTGACTTGCAGTTTTTCTTCGCTGTGCGGAAAGGTTTTTTCCTGCGAAACATTCAGGTTTTGAAGCTTCTGGATCATGCTGCTTTGCAGTTTTTCGGCTTCGGTCAGTTCGGCGGGTTTGTGCGACAGCAGCGAGGTCAGGCTGGACATCAGGCCGGTGGCGCTGGCGATGGTGCCGGTACTGCTGACGGACGCCACTCCGAAAGAATAATCCGTGAGCCGGTATTCGATGGTCGGCGATCCCGCTCCGACAAACATGGAATATTTGCAACCCGCTGTCAGCGAGAGATTCAGGCCGTTGATGGAGATCACCCCAAACGGATGGATTACCGTGTCCTGTTTGGCCTTGGCCAGGCTCAGGGCTTTGTAACTGCCTTGATGCAGGAAATATTGATGGATCGCTTCCAGCTGTTCCGGTCGCGTTCCAGTGACCGTGCGGTTGTTGAGAATGACCTCCAGGTCGCCGGATAGGTCAGGGATGTTTGCGATAAAGGTTTTCAGGGATTCCAGCTCCGCGGCCAACTGCGGCAGTTTTTGTTCGAGTTCCCGCTTCATTTCGGCATTGCGGCGGACGGTTCGGCGGAACTGGATTTCCAAACCTTCGAGCTCACGCGAACGGGTTTCCAATAGGACTTTGCGCTTCAGTTTTTCATTGCCGCTGATCGCCGCTGAAAACGTGGCGTAATCCAGCGCGGCGTCGGTATGGATTTCGTTCATGTGGCGGCCGCCGCGCCCCTTCATGCCGTCGTTAATGAACCGCTGTTTGCGGGTCAGAATTTGGTACATTCCGGCATCAAGCGTTTCGTTTACGCCATAATAATAGACCTCCACCGAGAGTAAACAGTTCCCTTGTCGCACAATGCGCCCGAGCCTCTGCGTCATGTCCGCCGGCGTAAATGGGGTATCTAAAAAGTGAGCGACCGCGAGGCGCTTCTGGATGTTGACGCCGGTGCCCAGCTTGCCGGTCGAACCGATGATCACACGGACCTCGCCGGAGTTCACTTTGGCGAAAATTTCCGCGCGGCGGGCGTCGGTGTTGTAATCGGAAATCACCGCGATTTCTTCCGCCGGGATGCCCCGCTCGATCAGTTTGTTTTTCAGTTCCTGCCAGGCGTTGAACAATACTTCGCCTTTGACGGTAAGCTGGTACAAATCCGAAAAGACGATTTGCGCGCCCCTGATATCGGCGTATTCATCGTATTTTTCCCGGATATTTTCGAGGCAGACATTGAGCTTGGACTGCGGATCGTTCCCGAAGACGATATTGACCAGGCGCGGGTCGATGGTTATTTTGCGCGACATGCCGAAAATCAGCAACGGAATATGACTGTAATCCGCTTTTTGACCGCCGCTCAGACCTTCAAACCACTGGTACAAACTGCTCAGATATTCCATGAATTTGGAAATAACCGGACTGCGCGGAATCGCCACATGCGTCGGTGAGCCACCCTTGATGTTCGGACGCTCCACATCGGTCAAATCCTCCTCCAATATGACATCGGCAACCGCCTGGAACATTTTCGATAATTCAATCACGTTCATATAGCGCGAGAAGCGTTCAATCATACGCAGACGACCAGCGGCATCGATCTCCAATGCGGTCTCGGTGGCCGTGAACGAGGACGCAAAACGGTCAAATGTCTCAATGCCATAATCCGCAAGGGTTTCCGGCGACACATAACGTACCGCTGACCATAGCTCCTGCAGGCCGTTCACAATCGGCGTTCCAGTCGCAAAATAGATGTTGCGGCCGCCGGTTTTCCGCCGGATATGGCGCAGTTTCAAGGTCAACGAAAACGCCCGCTGGCTGGCGCCACGGTTCAGTCCTTTGACCCGCTGCATCTTTGTGACAAAGAAGTTCCGGCGATACGCCTGCGCTTCATCGACGATAATGCTGGTAATACCAAGTTCGTCAAAATAGACAATATCTTCGACCGTCTTTTTGTCATTTAGTTTTGCCAGCTGGGCCTCCAGCGCTTTTTTCTGACGCTCCATCTCCTTCACGCTCAGCGAATCTCCTTTGACTTCCTCGATAATCGCTTCCAGTTCTTCAATCTGTTCGCGGAAATAATCCGCTACGTCTTCCGGCCGGTTTTCGATCATGTCGAAACTGCTCTGGGCCATGATAATGATGTCCCAATCAAACGTCGCAATGCGGGTCATAAACCGTTTTCTGCGTTCGCGTACCAGGTCTTTTTTATCGGCTATCAGGATTTTTGCATCCGGGTATAATTTGGGCGCGAATTCGGCGAATTGCGACAGCGTGGCGTTCTGCACGACGATCAGATTTTTACTTGACAATTTTAAGCGGACAAGCTCAAGCGCCAGCGTTACCATGATCGCGGTTTTACCGGCGCCGACGCAATGCGCCAACAGGCAGTTGCCTTCGATGCAGCGTGAAACGGCCCGTTTCTGATGTTCACGCAGGATAAATTTTTTGCCGTTAATGATACTTACCGCACCGGGATAGATGTCGAATTTCGGCAGTTCGTATTTCCGCAGCACGTGCGAATTGAAACGCTCATTGTAAACGGTCTCGATTTCGGTATTTGACTCCAGGTCGTCGAGCACAAACGAATGGAAATTTTGGCGCAGTTCGTTTTTGATTTGACGGGCATTCAGCGTTTCTTCTTTGTCGATGACCTGTTTTTCTTCGCCGTCGACGATGATCTTCTTCGTGATCACCGGGTCTTTCAAATTCAAAGTCAACTCGATGATGTCGAACGCATCCATGTTGCCCGCGCGATATTCGGTGATCATGTAGCGACTGCGCGAGTCCGGCTTGACCTTCCAGCGGTCCTGCAGACGATGGTAAACCACTTCGGTTTCGCAGTTCAGGAAGATTTTTATCCAGCGCTGGATCACCGTTGCCGGAATCCAGAAGGTCCCGAGCTCGAAATCGATGTCTTCGATATGCAGCGGTTTCGGCTGAACTTCTTCCAATGCTTTGACATTCTGTACAAACTGCGGATTGGCCGCCGCGGCCTGTTTCGCCGTTTCCAGTTTGCGCTTGACATGGCCGCTCAGGTATTCGCTGCGCAGCTCCAGTTTACCGCTTTCCGGGTTTTCAAAGAATTCGCCGCTTTGCAGCAGGTCGTCCTTCACCGCCAGTTGCGATTCGTTGCCGGTCAAACGGGCGATGTAATTCAGGTCGATGCGGTTGCGGTAGGCATAGGAAATCAAACCGGCCTCCACCACGTTTTCCGCATGGGCAGGCTCCACCCACGGAAACTGCGTCCGTTTGTGGTAAATATCGCCTTTGATATAGGTACGCCGTTTGGTCTTGACACCGTGGACAGACGTTTCGATGATATCCTTCGGGTACTCGGTCGCGGCCAGTTTCAAGTAATCCGGGTCGTCGGTCATCAGCCGGTGAACCAGCTTATTGGAGAGAAAATTATAGCGCCGGACATGCGAATCGTACAGTTCATTCAGTTTTTTCCGCTGGTAAACGAGCTGTTCGTCGCCGGTGTATTCGTCAAGCTGCATCCGCAGCAATTCATTCAGGCACTCTTTCAACTGAATAAAGGAACGAATTTTCTGAATTTCGTTGGTGGTGAGCGATTTGCCGTTGCGGTCATTCAGGCGGACACCGCGCCCCTGCAGGCATTGATACAGCCGTCCGTCCTGTTCGAAAACCGCATATTCTTTCTGACGGATTTTTGGTTCGATATCATCGGTTTTAATTTCGGGGACATCAGCCTTGATATCCTGAATTTGAATGGACGATATCTGCCGTTCCAGAATTTCAATAATATCGCCCACCGGCAGTACGGTCGGACAGTCCAGTTTGCCGTACATATTACCGGTATTCGAAAGCTGTCCGAGAATATGCGTCGGGTTCAGGGCAAAATATTCATTGATCCGCATACTGCCGGTGTTGTCGGCGGTTTCCGCCTCAACCAGTTCCATGCACGGATGCACCTCTTTCGCCCCTTTCTGCAGGATCAACAGGTCGGCTACAACCTCCGTTCCGGCATTCGCCAGAAACGTGTTATTAGGCAGTCGATAGGCGGCGATCAGGGCCGCGCGGCTGAAGAAATTCTCGCGGGCTTTCGTGCTCACGGAATCCAGCGTGCTGTTCGAAGTCAACAGAATCGCCACACCGCCCGGCTTTAGTGCATCCAACGCGCGCGCGATAAAATAATTGTGCAGATTATAATTCGGATACAACCGGTCATAAACGCCCTGTTTGGCATACGGGACATTGCCGATCACCAGGTCCAGTGAATTATTGCGAATCGAAACTTTTTCCAGACTGCCGATGTGCAGCGTGGTCTGTGGATACAGCATCTTCAATATCCGCGCGGAAATCATATCCAGCTCGACAGCAGTAAACTTACATTTGTCAACAAGTTCTTCCGGCAGCAGCCCGATAAAATGTCCGGTCCCGGCCCCGAATTCACCGACTGCCCCGCCGGAAAAACCGCATTGAATTGCCATCCGCCACATCAGATCAATGATCTCGCGCGGCGTATAATGCGATGTCAATGTACTGGCGCGGGCCGCTTCATATTCGTCCTGATTCAACAAGTTTTTGATCTCGATATACTCGTCCACAAAATCGTCATTCATCGAGTCGAAAATCTGCGGAATCCCGCCCCATCCGCAATAACGCACCAACGCCGCACAATCCGTCCGGTCCGGCTCCTCGCCGGAATTCTCCAGACGCTCCAATGTTTCGATGGCCGCGATATTGGCGGCAACCTTCTTCTTTTTGCCCGGAACCACCAGGATATCATCGCCAGTAATCCGATAATTTTTACGGATACATTCCGTTTCATCGGCCCAAACAACCACCGGCTTTTCCTCGACGAAATTTTCCGACGGCAAATCTAACGTCATCGTGGCAAAATCAAACAATTCCAACTGCAAACTTTCCATTTCCAAACCCTTTCCATAGTAAAAAATAAACATCGGAGCGGCGCGTCGCCGCACGCAGTCCAGCGAGCGGATAGCGCTGGTCGCCCATAGGGCGAAATCGGGACCGCGTTTCGCCGCGGACCACGCCCGGGCAGCGCCCGGTGGCGGGTTACTTATCTTTGAAGAGCGATTTCATTGAAGCACCGCAGCAAATCCAGCCGTTTGAAGGTCACGTGCACGGTCCCTTTCTGGTAGAATTTCATGGCAAAATAGTCATCCTCGTAGGATATATGGCCTTGCCGGTGAGCCGCATCCATCTTATTGTGAAGCATTTCCCGGTAGTCTTCCGGCACAGTTTTATTATCCAGCAACAAAAAAGATTTTTCGAGTGACTCCCACTTGCTGTTTTGTGTATGAAACGAAAGGCTGCCCCACGAGGAACTGTCGACCACGATCTTGTTCTTGAACGGCATTCCAGCCTCGAATTCACGGAGCGAACAAAATTTGCGGTACGTTTCCTTGATCACCCCGCAAAACAGATTGCCTTTTTGCGCATTCAGCTCCGCCAGGAAACTCTGAATATTGGCTTCGTTGAACGGCTTGCGGTCTTTCGAATAGATATATTTTCTGATGGCTTCCCCCCTTTCATCGGAACACCGCTCGAAGGCCTCGCTCTGTCGAAAAATGTCATACCAAACCAACTTTTCAACGTTTCCGCAAAATATATCAATATCGCTTTCCTTGATAAAATTGAATTGCAAATCGGTCTGGTGTTCATTAGAAAACGGGTGGAATGAAAGCCCCGCCCAGTTCTCTTTCAATAATTTCCGCAAAGCAATAAGTTCATTTATTGCCGCTGCCAGGTGAGTTTTCGCTTGCTCAAACGCCTTGACTTTTGTAGTGATCTCGCTGATGTTTTCCATGGTGATGCTCCTATGAGTTTAAAATTGAAGCTAAACTTTGCTTATATTTAAAGGTATGATTGTGTTCGCGTTCGATACGCAAATATTCTTCCGCCAGGTCCGGGCGGGCCCTGGCTCCGTTACGCAAATCAGTATTGTTGGCGAATATGCACAAAGCGCACGATACCCGGTCATTGCCGAGCTTATACGCGATATGGTAATCCAGTTTCGAGGCAAATATGGCATCCCATATCTGATTTTTGGTCCAACCCAGAACTGGACGGTATTTGAAAACCTGACGGTTTCCCTTACTGAGTTCTTTGTCCGGTTCAAATTCATCCAGTTTGGCACGATGCGGCGATTCTTCCGCCCGTTCTCCGCTCAACATGAGGATTTTTACATTTTCCTTAAACGGAAAACGCTGCCGGATAAACTTGGCAATCGGCTCCCGCTTACAAGCGGAAGTACAATAACGGCACGACATGGACGGCCAACGCTTCCTCCGGTCAATCACCTCCGCCAATGGACGCAACGGATAAACGACCTGAAACGGCACACGATAACATTTTGCAAGGTAATCGGCGTGAGAAACCGAAGACGGCCACTCCGCCCGGGTATCCGCCATTATCGCAAACAACCGATGATGTACACCTTCTTTGACGGCTTGCGTATATGCCTTGCCCATCGTCACTTGACTGTCTTTTCCTGATGAGACTGAGCAAAAAACGATGTCATAGTCTGAAAATCTGATTGGCATAAGTATTCCTTCATTTAAGTTCAAACGGTTCGTTCAATCCGTATTTTTTGAAATTTGTCCAGTCATTGCCGGAAAAACGCTTCGACGGACAGCCGATGACCGAGCTTTCCGAGACTATTTTTTTGCTCCTGAGGACCTGTTCGTAGACCTCGGAATCAGCATGACTTCGACAATACATGCCGCTGGCGACAAAATACTGCCGATGCACAGCATAATCCTGGATCAACACCAGATTGCCGATGGCATCCAGATATACATCGATCAGATAATCACACAAATGCAAAAGCCCGGATAGTGTTTCATAGTCTTTTGAGCGTGAAGTCGTAATGCGTCCCCGGATGCCAATCAGCTCATTTTGCATTTTAGACAACAGGTTCAAATCAATTTTCGAGCACGGAATAATCAACTCCAACTCCTGTAATTCAGATTGCATAAACACCTCGTAATAAATTTAGCGAAGGCTCAGATATAAGCCGGTAAAAGATTCAAACACTTTCTTCAGGTCATCATAGTAGATTCCATCGAAGACTTCGACTTCCACCAGTTGATGACCGACAATTTTCAGAAATGTCATTTTGTAAGTGTCATCCACCGTGTATTCAATCCGGCAGACATCCGCTTTCCGGCACATTTTAAAGGTAAACTCGGCTTTTCTCGGCCCCGCATAAACATGCGTGGAACCAACCAGCGTTTTCAAAACTCTCACGGGTGCTTCCGAGCGGCACAACTGCTGCAGGGCTAATTTACTGTCAAAATTCATGGCATTATCCAGTATCAATAATTTTTGTAGTATATGTTTTCTACTTTTCTATTCAGTTCACTTAGAACGGCAAATTCCTCAGGAAACTCTTCATAATCAATCCTTAATCCGAGGGGGATAATATCCTCAAACAATAGCTTTTCTGCTTCTTTGAAAAGCGCATCGTTATCTGCTTCTGAAAGTCCCGGTTGCGTGGCCCTGCGCAAAAAATCCTGCGCCTTATGGGTGATTACGCAGAATTCAATGTCGTCACTGTCGATTGTTCCGGTAATGACTTTAATGAACTTCTGCCGTTGTTCTTCATCCAGGACGCTGCGAAACCCTAAAAAGCCGGCCCGAAACTCGAAATATTTTTCGCGACAGTATTCCTCATTTTTCGGATTTTCGAAATCCAGCGAGACATCCTTCTTGAATTTTTCAAAAGGTGTCATAATCAGATACATCGCAATGCTTTCCATAAACTGCCTATACATTTTCTAATCTCCTGTTGAGTTATATTATCCGTCTCGGAATGCTGAAAGAAAATTCTTTTTAAAAACCAGATTTAAAAAGGTTTAAAGTTTCAGGGTCATAGTATTCAGTGTGATGCACCAATTCTTCCAATAAATATGAAACCTGTTTTTCATTGATACTGAATTGATCTACATCATTTCTTTTAAAAAATCTGGCAATTTTTCTCTTAATATTGACAATATCATATAGATGTCTCAATGTCGGATTTCGATGTATATTTAAATGGTTATATTCAAATACATTATCTAATTGACTTTCAAGAAATTCACTGGCGTGATAAAAACTATAGGATTCGACCAGAGAAGGATAATCTGATTCATTGGAAACATTTTTCAATGCATTATCGATCAGTTTATGAAGTGTGGTATCTACTTTTTTATCAACCCACTTGCTGAAATGCCCCAAATAGTTGGAAAATTCATATTCATAATTCGGGATATTCTTATAAGCGCTATCTAATGTTGCACATTTAAGAACCGTCCAGCAGGAATGATCCGGATCTGTATTATAACCTCCCAGGTAATCAAGATCGGTGTAATTAATTAAAATGACATAACGATCAATACCATTTTTATCCTCAAATTTGAACGCTTTAATTTCCCTGAAGTCATCCATGTTATTACGTTCTGCAACATCAATTCCATCTTCCATATACATTTGTCGAAATCTCCATTTTTATTTTTTTTCGACGCGAACATCCCTGACTCGCGTCGAAAAAAATAATTCCTGGAGATAACCCGCCCGGAATTCAGACTTGAATTCCGGGCGGCTAGAAAAGCGCCAGAGCTGTGTACCGGAAAATAAATCAAATTGAAGACAAAATGGCGGCCGTTTCCAACGGAAAACTTTCGGTTGGAATATCAAAAGTGAGTGGAATGTATTCGTTTTTTACCATATTTACGTATTACGCCGCATAGAGCCGTTCATGCTGCATCCTCCTGCTTTTCCTTGTCCCAAAGCTCATGCAGCTTCCGGGTATGTTCTTCGAGCATCGAGAATGCTTGTTGATGGCGAATTTTCCGGAAAGTTCCGATTTTCGGTTCAATCAGATAAAAATCATGTCCGTTATCCGAGTAACAATTCCGGAATGCTTTCAATTGGTCGTTGACAATATGTTCCCGGGTCGCATAATCAAAGATGTACCGGACTTTCACTCCGGTCGCCGGCAGTTCTTCCGGTTTCCAGAAACGGCCGATGCGGGTTCCGCATTCCCGGGTGATCCAGATGAAACGGTCCGGATCATGTTCGTTTATGAAATCAAAATCGATATCCAGGTCGGATTGATAATGGCATAACGTGAATGCCACGACAAAACGCATTTTCAGTTCGATGGTTCTTTTCATTTGATTCTCCAGTTTTGGAATTCTTTTTGATCGTTCGTCATGGTTGGCTCCGTTCAAGATGCGACACGCCGGGAACTGGCGGCGGGAAACCATAAATATTTTTTATCGGGCGGCGCCGGCATCCGTAAATTGAAGACACGCTTAAACCATACGGTTTCTTTCCAGTATTGGGATTCGGACATTTTAATAATGGATGACGGTGGAATATAATGATTTCGTGGATTGTGATCCAGTGAAAAATATACAGTGTCGTCGATAAGCCCGAATTGCGGCGAGTAAACTCTTTCTCCGGTCCGGGAATCATAAAACGGTTGAAAATGAATCAGGGCGTTGAATTCGGTCGGAGATCCCGGTGAAGGCAGGCGAAGCAAACGTTCCTGTACGGTAATGTTGTCTTTTGACGGATACCAGCCCTTCCATGGCATGGGCACAAATTGATTTGCGGGTTCCTGGCCCTTGAAGAATTCGAATCCGGCAAATGTTCCATCGGGTTCGATGAGACAGGATGCGGCCCCTATATCATAAGCGAGAATCGCTAATTCATTGCGGTGGCAATCCACCATTCTGATATAGTTCCGGACGATGGTGACGGTTTGCGGATCAGGGGTTTTATAGTATAACATGGTATTCTCCTAGGCGATAAGTTCGAGTTCCATTTGTGCCATATCGTTGATCAAAGTCGAGTGGATAAGATCTTCCAGGTTGGCTCCAACCTTGTCTGACAACCGGAAATCTAAATGCGGGGGATGAAAACTATACCCTAACCGGGCTTTGCGGCAATTGGGATTCAGATGGATTTTCGGAAAATTCTTCGGGTGCGTGAACTCAATTTTGTGCTCAATGAGATGTTCGGTGATGGACCCGTGGCGGTTCTTGCGGGGTTGCCGCCATAAACCGTGTATTTTATCATTGTAAGGCTCCGCCATGATCTCCATGCGCACAATGCGGCCCCTCTCGTCCGGCGTCAGGTCGTAAAGCTCCTCCGGCTTCATATTCGGGCAGAATATACAGCTCGATTTCGGCGGAACCGGCAGGCCGGCTTCCCGAATTCGGGCTTTGCATTCCTCGCGGTCCCAACCCCAGTTCATCAGCGGAAATTCATAAGAGTAATTCGCTTTTTTCAATGCATGAGCCTTCTTGTTGGCATTTTTCTGACGGTACTCCTCACCTGCCTCATAGCCCACCAGTTTGGTGATCCTGCGCCCCTTAAAGCGCCGCTCCCATTTTTCCTGCGGAACAATCTTGAATTTGATCGAACAGTTACCCCGCCCAAAAGTCGCTCCAGGCAGCGTGGCGTTGATCAGCATGTTATCTTCCAAAGAATCATAAGGCGCATATTTGGGCTGGTATTGAACCTTTATGACAGGCGGGAATTTATGCGATTTCAAGAATTCTTGCATAATCGGCAGATAATCATACGTAAGCTTTTTTTCGCCACGTCCTACGTCCGCAAACAAAATGAAGTCCGGCCGCCAGCCGAGCTTGACCATACCGACCAGCATCGCGGTCGAATCCACGCCCAGCCCATAACTGACACCCACCACCGGCGTTGAATCATCTTTCAGTGCAAATTCCATATTTACCTTCCAGTAGAATATTTGCGAAGCACCCTACGAGTCCCATCCGGTCGGATGCCCCACAAAGTTCCCTGCCAAACATTAATGCCACGCAGGTAGAAATAATTTTCGGATTCCATCTTAAACCGCCGCCCGTTCCGGTCGATGCCGGTGACCGCAAATGATGTAAATTCCGGATGCTTTACGGTCTTCTGACCGGTCACGAGTTTATAATATTCCATGCTCCTATTCGAGCGTACAAGTTGTTCCGGTGTCATTTGTTGCTCCTAGTATTAATGATTTATGGAAACGGACACTCAAAGATCAATTTCCGCTTTACCGCTTTGGCCCTGTCCATATAACCGAGCAGGCGGACACTCCCGTCTTTGTTGATGGTCCAAATGCTGACTTTGCCGACAGGCTCGTCGCCCCATTCAAACCAGCGGATTTCACCAACTTTCATCTCCGGCCTCCTTTTCGTGTTATAATTTTGGCCAGAGTTCTTTGCGTTTCGGCATTTTCTCATTGATCAGCCGTGCAAAATACTCCCTGACCTCCGGTGGTTTAAGCCGTTCATACTGCCCCTGGAGAGACCCGGTATACTGCATGAAAATAATACATTCACCAAGTTCGGGAAAACAACGATTCTTCCCGACATATGACGGATAGTATTTATACCGGGCATAAAGAGCCGTAATCCTGCGTTTGAAATGGGGCGGACGCTTGATCGGCAAATACGCTTGAAATTTTTTCCCTCGCTTGCAGGCTTTCTCTCCCTCCGCAAACTCCCAGTTCGGATCAAATTCTTTGGTTCTCATACTCGCTCCTATGGTTATATTTCAAAAATCCGGTTCAGTCCGAACCGCTCGAATTCCCGCCGGTCTTTTTCCGCAAAACAGTCTTCTGGATACCCGATCATTTTTCCGATGCAGATACATTCGTTGTCCTTGCAACATAGCTCCAAAACCGATCGACCAACTTCATCTCGGCACTCCTCCGGCGTCTGACAGAAATACGCAATCCCTTCATCGAGATTGCAGATTTTTACAATCATTTCATTCTGATTCCGGTTATAGGGTTGCTGTTCGAGCCAATCCGATAAAACATTATCGTCAAGTTCGTTCGGTTCGAGCGGCAGCTTCCAGGCACATTTCCGGCATCGATAATGCGAATTGTAACTTTCATGGATTTCAGGAATGCCGTATTCCGCCTCGCCATCATCGAATTTGACCGTTTCCGCAACGATACAATTTACCATCACGACTTCAATTTCCGCTTCCATCCCACAGTTCGGACAAATAAATTTCATAATCCTCCTCCATAATTCCGGGTTAAAATAAATTCGGCGCGGTCATAGCCGAGCCGCGCCGAATAATTACTTTATTTTTTTATCTGATATTGAACAAGAAAATTCAGGTTTTATATTATTGTTAAATATAAGGATTATATGCAATGGCAAAAATGAAAGTTATTGGAACGGAAGTGACAGTTATCAGTATTGATAATGAAGATTATATTTCACTGACTAATATGCTGGCAGCCAAAGACGGCGACTTTTTCATTTCAGACTGGTTACGAAATCGAAACACAGTAGAATTTCTGGGCGTGTGGGAACGCATATACAATCCCAATTTTAATTATGGCGAATTCGCCATAATTAAAAGTCAGGCAGGTTTAAACAGTTATAAGATCAGTGTTAAAGAATGGGTTGAAAAGACAAATGCCATTGGTTTAAGAGCTAAAGCCGGTCGCTATGGAGGAACTTTTGCCCATAAAGACATTGCTTTTGAATTCGGCATGTGGATAAGCGCTGAGTTCAAAATCTACCTGATAAAAGAATTTCAGCGCTTGAAGGATGCCGAATTAAAGCAACTCGGATGGGATATTAAACGGAACCTGACAAAAATCAACTACAGAATTCATACTGATGCAATCCAGTCAAACCTGATTCCACCCGAAGTCAGTAAAGAGCAAGCTAATTATATTTATGCAAGTGAAGCAGATTTATTGAATGTCGCTTTGTTTGGTATGACAGCCAAGCAATGGCGAATTCGGTTCCCTGATAAAAAAGGAAATATTCGGGATTACGCTGATGTTTCACAATTGGTTTGTCTGGCGAATCTTGAAACATTAAATGCACATTTTATCCATCAAGGGCTTTCTTCTAAAGAACGATTGCCGATGCTTAATAAAACCGCTATTTCCCAAATGAAACTACTGATGACAGATGTGGGTGTGAAAAAGCTGGATAAAGGGAAATAGTTAATATCATTAATTTCAAAATGGGATGGCATCGTCGAGGTCATCGGGGAATGGTCGGATATCCGGTTTGGGGCTGAAATCAAAGGTGCCGTTGATGTACGAACGCGCTACGTAATAAACGGTATGGGTGTTGCCGCGGGCGTCGGGGTTTCTCATCGGGACCATGCGCAGATTGGTCCAACCACTTCCCGTTGGGTATTCGGTGATTTTGTCGATATCGGTCGGGGAGAGGCTGATCTCGAAATATGGCCCGTATTTCCCTTCGATATATTTGGCTTTGCCGCAGTAAACTTTTGTCATTTTTGCCTCCGGTTAAATTCATGCCGCAATCAGGTGTTGCTTATCGGGCGGGGCCCTTGTCTCTGCAAAGGGGGGAATCAAATACCAGAACCAGAGCAGAACCTGAGTATCCGGCAGAGCGCCCAAGTCGCAGTTGTTGTCGAGAAAGTTTTTGCGGATCATGTTCTGGAAGGTTTCGTCCATCCGGGGGAGATGTTTTTCGATTAATCTGCGTTTGGTGGCGCAACGGTTCCAGAACCTCATTTTTTCCTTTGAAATACTGGCTTCAGCCTCGGCTTCCAGTTTCCTCTTTTTGGCATAGGAGGCTTTTTGGGCATCCTCCAGGGCTTTGCGCTCCAGCTCTTTCTGGCCGATGAACAGCGTGGTGGGATTGCCGAAATGTTTCCCCATCCAGCCGGGTTTGTTGCCAGGTTTGTGGGTTTCAGCCAATGCCTGAATACCCTCCCACCTGGCGGCGAGCTCCTGGTCCGGCATCTTGGCGATGGCGTCTGTCAATCCTCGTGTGATCAGGATCTGCCGTTCCTGCATGGCGTTGATAATTTCTTGTCTTGTCATATAATTTACTTATCTCCATAGGTTTTCTTGATACGTTCGCCATACTGACGGGCTACTTCTTCCTGGAACTTGATTTGCTCCTCGATGGCCCGCTGCTTTTCTTCTTCAGCCGCCTTCCGGCGTGCTTCCGCTTCTTCCTGCAGGCGGGTCTGTCTGGCAATGTTTTCGCGGGTTTCTTTGGATTCTCCGCAACCGTTCGCAAAAATTCCGACGATAACAACAGTCACAATCAACATCAACTTCTTCATTTTCTGCTCCATGTTTTAAGATTATACGAATCTGCCCGGTCGCGATGTCAACCGGGCAGATTCAACAATGTCGTTTTATTTATTTGCTCGAAAAACCAAATGATTTGGCATTGGATTTTTTCTTTGGAGATTGTTCGGATTTTTCTCGGGTGACTGGAGGTTTTGCCGGCTGGTGCCGACGGCGTTCTTTTCTCTTTTGTTTTGAATGGCTTTGTGGTTCTTTTGCGGGTGATTTTTCCGGAATATTGGCAAGCCGGCTCTGTTCGAGGGCTTCGGCAAAGGTGTTGTAAACGTGCAACTCACGCTCCGTATCTTTGAGTTTCCGGGCGGAAATGTCGAGCGGCATGACCGGATAAACTTTTTTGCCTTCAACCGGATCAGAGATGATTTCAAAACCGTATTTTACCGGTGGCGTCTGTATTTTTCCATGAATATAATTATGCCATTTCCGGTGGGCGGCATTGGCCTGGTCGCTGTCCGGAAATGAATGGAATTCAATGTAGCGCTCGTTGATGCCGTCATAGGTCAGTTCGGACTGCGGCAGGACGGGCTGGAACTGAATTTCCTCCAGGTCGTGATAATCCTTATAAATGAAAACGGAAAATCCGTAACTGCCCGGTGTTTTGGCCGGTTCGCTGAGCGGTTTTTCCAGCTTTACGCCCATGTCGCGCATTTTCCGCAGCTCAGGATACAGGACTCTGCCGTATTCAAGGCCGATTTCGCAACCGATTTCAGCGGCGCCCGCCAACGTATATTCGAGATAACAACAGTTTTCCTTGAAGGCAAGATTTTGCTTCAGCAGTTCAACGCAGGCGTTGCCGCCGGCCCGGCTGCATTGGGAGAGATAGCCGATTCTGGTTTTGTCCTCGGGATTCAGTTTGTGATAGATTTCTTTGGGCGGTTCGAATGGAAGATCGAGCTGCCTGACCGCATTGATAATCGAGTGGCGGAGCGCGGATGATTCAAAGCCGTCCTGCAGCTTTTTCAGCGGAACATTGTGCTGAAACTGTTCAATAAGTTTTTGATAGGCTGTCATATTTTTCCTCCAAGTTTCTGAATGATTTCCTGTGCGGTGCGGTGAAACGATAACGCGGTTTCGTAGTCCGGAAAAACCTGTTTATAAGAGTCATGGTTCCGGTGAAAAATGACTTCGGTTTTATCATCCGGTCCCGCTGAATGCAAAGGGGTGATTTCAACTTGTCGGTCCGGGTAATAGTTTTCAAGATAATAGTACGGTTGACCGTCGGAATTTTGTTTTTCCTGTCCGACTGCTTCATTGGCCAGGAAGCCCCAAACCAGATTGATCGGGATATGGAGTTTGTCCGACAGCAGATAACTGCCGCGTGCGGCGGCGATGCCCGACAACTCCATCGTGTCCGGTGAAAAACAATACTTGGTGCGTTCTCCGACGATATGACGGATGGAACATTCCGCCCGTTTAATAAAAAGGTCCTGATTGAAAACTTCGTTTTCCCGTAACTTCAAGTTCAGCAGACTGATGAAAATTTCGCTGATCAAATCCTTTTCCGTTGCGGGAGCGACCTTCTTCTGCTGTTCGAAAATATAGTTGCGGATGGCAATATTCTTCAATAACGGGTTGTTGAATCCCCCCATGAGAAATTCCAGAATTTCGACGGAACACGCATGTATGCGTTTATACCGCTCCTGGTTCAACGGCGGCTCAAGATCAGCAGTCAGCGTGGTGCCGAAAATTGAAATATTGCCGCAATACCAATGCTTGCCGGTATGCCAAAAGTCCATTTTCAACTGGTTCCAGTCATTCTGTAACGACATCGTTCCTTCCAGGCCCCATTTATCATCGAGATGGCTCTGGTCGATCCAGTGAATCCCGGTCGGAGGCAAAATGCCATAGAGCTCGTCAAACGAAGATACGCTCGGCTGCCGCCGGCAGGTTTTGGTTTTAAACATATTCAGGAAATTTTCGATTTCATCCGCATAACGGTATCCGGTTAATGTTCGGTCAATCAATGACATAAGTGAATCCTCCTGTTTTGGGGTGGTGTTGAGGTTAGAATCAGGTTCTCCGGATCAGCGGGATCGACATCCAGATAACCTTCAATAGCGGATGATGTTTTGCGGTTAAGTAGTTCGTATATAAATGTGCGGACTTTCCGCTCGACGGTACTGCGAAGCTCACGGGCACCGTTACGAGTATTATCGATATGGCGCAAAGTCTCTTCGATGACATCATCTGTAATCCCGTGAATGGCAATCTGGTGGCTTTCGCTGTAGCTGGGCAGCAATGCCAGATAGAATTTCCTCGCGATCAGGCGTAAGTGTTCCGGTTTCAATGGCCGAAAAATCAGGATTTCGTGGTCAAATTTGCCGAAACGCGCCACAAATTCCGGCGAAAAGCGTTCTTTTAGCTGCATCTCTAAGTTTTGTTGTAATCGGCGTTCGCTCAGATGTTTGATGTTCTGAAAAGTATGAGCACCGATATTACTGGTCGCCACGATGAAAAAGTTACTTAAATTGTGCGTGGTATTGTCACTCAAGGTGATCCGGGCGGCGTCAAGCTGTTGCAGCATGATCGTGAATATCAACGGATGGGACTTTTCGATTTCATCATAAAGTATAATTCCTTCCTGATGCGTGCACAGGAACTCACCTAAGCGTCCGACGGTTTTTCCACCGGGCGCGCCGATCAGGTTGATCAGGGCTTCCTCTCCTGCTTGACGGGAAAATTCCGACATATCCAGCCGTAATAAATTGGAATCCGGGTCGCCGTATATATACTCGCATACCGCCCGGATAGATTCGGTTTTCCCTACGCCGGTAGGGCCGAGCAGGAAAAGGGTTCCCCGTGGCCGGTTTCGCGGGTTCAGCCGGATACAGCCAAATTTGATGGTATTGGCCAACGCATTTAAAGTTTTGTCCTGGCCAATGATCTGTGTCAGCAGATAATCGGGCAACCCGTTTAGTTGATCAATGGTCAATGTAATCATGGTATGAGTTCTCCTTTAAGGTTTTCAAAGCTTCAGGTTATAGAAATTATGCGGCGAATCGGCACAATCAAAATTTCCATATTTTCCTTCACATCTTTATTTTTTAAATTATTTTCCACTTTTTTTAATTTAATGCATTGACAAGCGAATATGAATAGATTATAATAATGCCAATATCAATGATCATGTATATTGTAATTATTATAATTGCATTTATGCGTAAAATCAATAGTGTTATTGAAAATATTTATTGATTTTATAAAAAAATCGACAAAGGAGGTTCTACAGAAAATGAAATATATTGAAATCGGTAAAAAAGAGATCAAAGCGTTTTTTGTGTACGTTATTGCGCTGGGGATGGCTACCCGGGCGGACGCGGCGGTGAAAAATGTCACGTTGGAGAGCGGGCTGGGGTATGTCGGTTATTTCATCATCGGGATGATCATGCTGACCAGTCTGATTCTGATCGGGGTTGGCGGCTACCAGATGAGTCAGGATTCCGGTAAAGGGAAAATGACCGTGGCGGCCGGGGTGTTGATTCCGGTGTTTCTGGGTGTGGTTTACTACATCTTCAAGAACATACTCGGTATCAGTTTTGATTTCCAGGCGACACTATGAGTACACATAAACAAAAATATGGATGCGTAGCATCCTCAACGCAGCGGACCGCGTCCGCTCGCAGTCCAGCGGCGACAACGCTGGTCGCCCAAAGGGCGAAATCGGGACCGCGTTTCGCCGCGGACCACGCCCGGGCAAGCGCCCGGTGGCATGTTTCTTGGAGGTTAATATGGAAGAAAAATTAATTACAATCGAAAAAAATCCTGGTCAAACCGTATTATCCGTAGTCAAACTCTTCGGGTTCCGGGTACGCGGCAACAGTGTTTATATCTTCTTCGGGGGATTAACCATGGGTGTGTTATCTGCAATGATGCTGTATTCGATCCATGTCCTGTTGGCTATGTTGGCGATGATCGTACCTCCGATACTGGCGGCGGTATTTGTCCGTAAGTTTGTGAGTGGCAAGCCGCGATACTATTTTTCATTTTATGTGGATATGAAAGAGTATGGTTATCTCGTGCGTAAGCCCCGGAAGAGAGGTGTACATGCAGTTTCCTAACGCTTATATCGTGAAAACTGAAAATCCGTCCGACAGCTTTACTGTATATGGTGAAATGAATGAAAAAGGTTTCGCCGCTAAAGGCTATCGGATCGAAGTGCCAAATTTGAAAAATGCCGGTAATGGATTGAAAAATGATCTCTTTGTCCGGCTGTCCGGCTGGCTGGCTTCGCAGGACCAAAGTAAACGGATCCAGATACGTTACGTGAGGGATAAAGATTATGGAAATCTTCTGAAAAGTTACGAACAAAAATCAGAATGTTCTGATAGCGAATGGGTAAAGTACATCAGGACGGAAATCAGCTCAAAAAATTCTCTTGAAAATGGGTTTAACCATTTGAAACGTGAATATATTTATGTATATTTGAGTAAGGGTTTGAAAGGATTGGAGGGTGATAGTTTTTTAGAGTCTAGAAATTCAAATTTCGAGAGGGAAATAGTGAGTTCTTTTGCTTCCGATCAATCGAATCTGAGCCACTTTCTGAACTTGCCTGTTATCCCGTTAAACCATATCGAACTCTACAAAGAATTCTATCGCTCCGTAAACAAATCCGCTTATGATGTGGAACTGGATTATGAGAAGAATTTCAATCCCGATCTGGACGCTGTATACCGGGCGGAGTTTTCCGGTCAGATTGCCGAGAGCGGTTCTGCAAGTTTTACCTCGGATGGGTACTTCCATAATATCTTTACACTGCATGATTTTCCGTTGACGGATATGTACCCGTTTTACGGTAATAAATTATTGGATAACGACATCCAAAATTTGACCATTGCGGTGAATATCGTACCGCTGGATACGGAGAAAGTTATCGAGCAAAAGCAAAGGCATTGGAAACGGGTCCGGGCGGATTTGCTGGAGGAGGAGGGCGAGATCGCGGCCAGCGCCGGGTTGGATGAGTTGACCGAACACATCTACCGACTCGGCAAAGGTGAGGATTCACCGTTCCGGATCGAATACGTGGTTCATACCTGGAACAAAGATTTAAAGGCCCTGCAAAGCGATGGCACGATTCTGAAACAGGCTGCTACTTCGATGTTTACGTCGCTGGATTCGTATGAGCTTGGAACGCAGGCGCTGCATAATTTCATGAAGACATTGCCGGGCAATCTTTTTTACAAGAAACCGGATGCGGCGTTGGATTGTATGCATCGGCCGTTGGCGGCAATGTTGCCGTTTTCAAGCTCGTTTATCGGCAAGGGTTCCGATGGGAATATCATGTTCAACGGTGATCATGGGAATCTGATGACGATGTCGTTCTTCGATGGCAACACTCCGCAGCATACTTTGTGCCTGGGACAGACCGGGGCCGGGAAGTCGGTAAATTTTGTGTCGATGTTGTCGCAGGCGTATGATGATTTCGATAAAATCGTGATCATCGAGGAAGGCGGCAGTTATTACAATCTGACGCAGATTTACGGCGATGAAGCGCAGTATATCGTGATCGATCCGAGCGCGAATTTGACGCTGAATTATTTTGATACAGGTGGATTGCCGTTGACACCGGGCCAGATTGAATTCGTCACTACTTTCCTGACCGCGATGTGCGGAGCTTCATCTACACTGGAAAAACTACAAGACGCTATAGCAATCTTAACGCCATTCGTCAATGCCGTATACAGCGATTCCTATATGGAGTGGCGGAACCGTCACCGGGAGGAGTTGGAAGAGGCCGCGCGGATTACATTGACCGTCCAAAAAATGATTGATAAGCTGCCGTTGGATCAGAACACCATCCTCGACGCTTATCTCGTTTTGAAGGAAATTCTGGAGAAAAAAGACGATTTCGACGACCTGGAATGGGAATTCCGGAGTTGGTATCACGCTTTCAGCAAACAGGAAATCAATGATTGTATCATCGAAGATCCGGAGGAATTGCGGAATATTTCGTATGCGTTTATGGGCAAAGGCGACATGCCGTATCACAGCCAACTGGTGGAAGCGGTTCGCGAGAATACCTTTTCGCACCTGGAACGGGCGGAAACGAATCGGATTGCCGCGCGGCTGGCGGTGTACTCCATCGAAAGCGGCAAGGGGTGCCTGTTCGATGGTGAAACCAGCATCGATTTGAGCAAGAAATGGATTCATATCGAGCTTGGCAAAATCTCACAGAGCAGCGATATGCTGAAAAATCTGGTCGGCATCACGATCAACAATCTGGTCAAAAATCAGATCATCAACATGCCAAGAGCCAGCCGGAAATTTTATTTGTTCGAAGAACTGGCAAGATTTTTGGCGATGATACCCGGTTCCGCGGAAATCGTCAAACAATTTTATGCGCAGTTCCGTAAGTTTAATTGCGTAGTGGCTTCGATTACGCAGTCGATCGCGCAGATGGCGGAGTCGGGCGTCGGACAGATTATTATGACGCAGAGCAAGATGTTCATCTTTCTGAAAAATACCGACGCTGCCGAGCTGAAATTAATCAGCAATTATGTGCCGTTGTCGGATGAAGCGAAACGGAACATCATGAACTTTCCGTCGCCGGAGCATTTACCGCCGAACGACCGGTACTCCAGCTTCCTGCTGTACGCGCAACGCGCCGATTATCCGATCATCGGCGTGGGGCGGAACTACGCTTCGCCGGCAATATTAGCGGCGGCGGCGACATTGGGCGACCTGCATGGAAAGCTCCAGCGGATTATGAAACGCAAGCGGAACATACCCTATGCGCAACGAATCATTGAGGCCAGCGAACTGCTTTACGAGACTCACTCGACTTTCAAAATCCTGAATGAAATCGAAGACCAGGGCAACCAGCGCATCAAGGATCTTGCCCTGAACTTAAAAATTGAAATCAAAGAACTTTTGAAAGGAGGATGTATTACATGTTTATAAGAATTTTATGCGTGGCCGCGGCCACATTTTTCTGCGGCAG
>ENA-UOOK01001970-UOOK01001970.1-fermentation-metagenome-genome-assembly--contig:-NODE-1970-length-26056-cov-8.860775_pt1 | contig 26056 bp, 26 predicted proteins | sample MGYA00245777_ERZ724023 | MGnify/ENA primary metagenome ERZ724023 (study PRJEB28704, sample SAMN03018312) | fermentation metagenome | biome: anthropogenic terrestrial biome; feature: soil; material... | reverse complement strand
ATACTAATATGGAAATATTATTTTACAATGTAAAATTAATTTTTGGAGGGTAAAATGCCAAGAAAATTATCAAAAATAAATCAATCTGTGGAAAAAATATTTCAAATTATAGAAATCATGGCAAATAGCAGGGAGCCGCTTCGTCTTCAGGACATTGCCCTGAAAGTAGACATGCCTGCAAGCACAGTTTTAAGGTTGGTTAATACCTTAGTATCCTGCGGATATGCTAATCAAGATTCTGTTACCTTAAAATATTCTCTTTCTCTGAAATTTACACTGATTGGAGGTCTTGTCAGTTCACAGACCAGCATACGGGACATTGCTCATCCATTTTTGCTTGAACTTTCAAAGAAGTGTAAGGAGTCAGTATGCTTGGCAATTGAACAAGATATGGAAGTAGTTTATTTAGATGTTATTGACGGACCCGATGGAATACTACGAATTACTCAACGCATAGGAAAGGTAGCACCTCTTCATTCAACGGCAGTGGGGAAAATATTGATGCTTAATTATGACTCTGAACAGCTTAATCAGGTAATAACATTAAAAGGATTAACAGCTTTAACTCCAAATACTATTACTTGTAAGGAAAAGCTTATTAAAGAGCTGAAAAAAATTAAATCCCAAGGATATGCTCTTGATAATGAAGAATGTGAATTAGGTGCACGGTGCATAGCTGCAGGTATAAAAGATTATTCCGGAAAGATTATAGGGGCAATAAGCATATCAGGACCAATAACACGCATGACTATGGAGCAGATTAATATCAATAAGCATATTGTAATAGATGCTGCTCAAACAATTTCAGAGCTTATGGCATATACAGAGTAATCTAAGAAAATGGAGGGGGCGAATTTAATCGCCCTCTTGCACACAGTACATACCGTTTGGTATACGGAGGTTTAATTTTAAAGTACGCCGTATTCCATAAGCAGGTTTTTTATTATCTCGGCACTTTCATTGTTTACGTTCATAAGAGGTCTTCTTACATAGCCGCCTTTATATCCGAGCAAATTTAGAGCATATTTTAAACCACCAATACCAAATTTTGCAGTTACAGCTGTGTTTATTTTCAACATTTTATGTTGTAATTTTTTTGCTTCTTCATGATTGCCCTCTTTATGCAAAGAGACTAATTTACAACATTCATCAGGAAGAATATTTGCCAAAGCAAGTGTTGCTCCCCTGGCACCAACCTCAAGTGCCGGTAACAGGTATCCTGCATTGCCTGCAAAAATAGCAAAATTATCGTCTGTATCTCTTGCAGTTTCAGCTATTTGTACAATATTACCCGATGTATCCTTAATCCCGACAATATTTGGATGCTTGGACAACTTTGCTATAACAGAAGAATTAATGTTTATGCCTGTATTTCCGGGCATGTTGTATATAAATAGCGGAACCGGTGAAGCATCTGCAACTTCCGTATAGTGCCTGAGTAAAGTTTCATCCTTTGCCATTGCACCTTTATAGTAATTTGGCGGAAGTACAAGGACTGCATCTGCACCGTAATCTGCTGCTTTCTTGCTAAGTTCAATAGTTGCTTTTGTAGATTCGCAGTATGTTCCAACAAGTATATTCTTATCTTTTGTAAAGTTTCTCTTTACAAATTTTATTACATCTTGTTTTTCTTGTTCATTCAAATAAATGAATTCTCCATTGGAACCAAGAACTACAATACCATCAAGATTTGATTGTCCCCATTTATCAAGATTGTGTTCCAAATAATCATAATTTATTTCTTCATTTTCATCAAAAGGAGTAACTATTGGTGTGTAAATTCCTTTGAAATCTTTCATTTCATCTCTCCTTAATACAAGTTTTCTATTTTTCAATATATTTTGAAAATAATTTCTCCGCTCGAGAAACATTGAAAATACCACATACACATGGCTGAGCAACCATTACTGCTGCTTCATGAGGTGTCTTTTTACCCCTTTTAACCTGCTCAATTGCCTTTGCTACCAAATCTTTAGAAATCATTCCATGACCACACATGGTCAAAATCTCCAGAACCTCTTCAGGCGGCAGTTTCTCGGTTGCACCATGTATACCAAGAGAATAATTCACAGAGTGGGGCTTTATATCAAGTTCTTGGCACATATCTAAAATATCATCATTTAGTCCGCTTACTGTAATAGAAAGTCCTAACTCCTCTTCTTTTATTCTTTTTAATACTTCAAACATCTTTTCCTTGCTGTCAAAACAACATCTTACACGAGGGGTTTCCGGCATATTATTGCGAATATCATCAATTGTAACTCCTGTGTAAATTGTACCGGTCTCATAGGAACCTATATTATTAGGACCTGCTTCGGTTACTATATCAAGTATCTTCCATAATTTTGGACCTGAATCCTTATGATTAATATTAACAGCCGGTGTAACCAGTATAACAAAATCATCTTTCAGTGAACATGCACTTCCTCTTCTATGCAATGAATGACTCATATTATGCCTCCTTCAATGGTCTGCCCATACCAAGATTTATTTTATTGTTTGGTCGAGGTTCTAGTCCTAATTCCAAAAGGTCCGGTATCTCAGGCATTTTTGTCGGATTATCAAAACGTGCAATTAAATCAAGTGAAAAAACAGTATTAAGAGTTTGTCCGGTTTCCAAGATTGTTTTAAGAACGGGTACAAGTTGTTCTTTTTCTACATTAAATTCAATAATAGTAGATATAACTCTTTGTTCAAGGGCATCTTTTGTTAAAGTGCCTCTTTTCTCATCTTCAAACAAATATTTAATTGGATTACAAGGTTCATATTCAATATTAAATTTTGCAAGTGCCATAGTCATTTTCTCTACATCTTTATAACTTGCAGCAACACTTGGGCGACCCATTTCGATGGCTATGCCGTAGTGTTGCTTATCAACTCTGCCGGTAACATCATTTGTTTTAACTTCCTCAGTTCCGCGTCCCGGTACTTTTGTTTCAACATGAGTAGCCGTCGGATCACTGAAAAATTTTCTGATTGAACGAGGATGTTTAGTTACATCTTCTCTGTCATAAAATGCACTTGTTGGACATTTTACAATACTTTTTCGCCCGCATGTACCGCATTCAACACATGTTTCTTGGTCAATAACAGCTTTTTTATCAGCTATGGTTATTGCGCCTACCGGGCAGTATGGTATGCATAATCTGCAGCCAATACACAATTCTTTATTAATTAGCATCTAAACTCTCCTTTTATGTCATTAATATATCAATTGTAGCCTGAGCCTTACTGTGGCATTCAGGCTACAATTGAAAATAACTATATACTAAATACTTAAGCTTATTTACTGATTTCTTTCAATCATCTCCATGAAAATGCTGTATTGGTCTGCAAGATCAGAACTATACTCCATATAATCTTCATAATCCAAATATACCTGAGCCATAACATTATCTTCTGCAAATTTCTTCCATTCTTCTGTTTCACTTACCTTTTTAAACAGCTCCGAATAATATTTTACTGCCTCTTCCGGCACATCAGCATTCATAACAACTCCCCTGCTTTGCTGATGGCTGATTTCATATCCGGCTTCAATAAATGTCGGAACATCAGGAAGAATTGCGAGACGCTCATCTGCAGAAACGGCCAATGGTACTAAACTGCCTGTCTCAAGATGTTCTCCTCCTTCAGAAGGCGATATGCCGCAAACATCTATATGTCCTCCTAAAACTGCAGCCAAAACTTCAGCTCCTGAATCATATGGTACGTAAACCAATTCTATACCTGTTAATTCATTAATCATATACATTAGTATAGCATCATCAGATACATTACCTGTACCGCCATATTTTAATGCTCTAGGATTAGCCTTAGCATAATCAATAACTTCTTCTAAAGTATTTAACCCAATATGCTTGCCCGCAGCAAACAGGTTAGGGTCCTTTACAAGGAGTGAAATATACGTAAAATCATCATCCAAACTCAAGGGCGAAAGACCGGATAAGGGCTGCGAATAAAAACTTGAACTTGTGGTAGCCATTACATACGCATTATCTGTTCCCCTGCCATTCAAGTAAGTGTATCCAACAACTCCGGATCCGCCGGGCTTATTGGTAGGAATAAAGTTTACCGGGGCAAGCTCATTTTTTTGAATAACCTCTACTATTTTACGGGCAAACACATCTGAGCCTCCACCTGCACTAAATGGAATAACAAATTCTACATCTTGTGTTGGTACCCACCCTGTTTCCTGTGTTCCTTCTGTTTCTGTGTCGGGTGTTTCTGTTTCAGGTGTTTCCGGTGTTTCCGGTGTTTGCGGTGTATCTTGTGGATTACATCCGGCTAATAAAAGCATCATAATTAATGATAAGGTTAAAATCTTTTTAATCATTTCTTTCTCCTTTTTTCATTTAATTTTTTTATATCTACAGTGCTGTATAGCACTGAGAAAAGGCATTCTTTTACTATGCTGCAGGTTTCTTTACTATTCTTCTTTTAATCATTTCAGTAATAGGTGTTCCAAAAGACAATAATACTGCAAGTATTAATATTACTGCAGTAATAGGCTTTGTAATAACACCTAAAAAGCTTCCGTCTGCAATAATAAGAGCTTGACGCAGGTTTGATTCTGTAAGATATCCTAAAACAATTCCCAATACTGTAGGTGCCGCAGGAACCTTAAGTTTTTTCAAGAAATATCCTACTGCCCCAAAGAATATTGTGACACCCACAGTAAATAATGAGTTTTCAAGAGCATATGAACCTATCAAAATAAATGCAAGAACAATTGCATTAAGTGTAGGAGCTTTAATCTTAAGGATTCTTACAAATAGAGGCAATCCCAATATTCCAAGCAATAACAAAAATACATTACCTATATACATACTTGCAACAAGGGTCCATGCCACTTCTGCTTCTTTTATAAAAAATGAGGGACCCGGGGTTATACCAAGCATCATTAAGGCTCCCATCATTATTGCGGTTGCTCCTGAACCGGGTACACCAAGAGTAAGCATTGGAACCATCGCACCCATTGAAGCGGCATTGTTTGCTGATTCCGGTGCCGCAACACCCTCAAGAAGTCCTGTACCAAATTTATCTCCTTTTTTAGAGGTTTTCTTAGCCATACTGTACGAAAGGAATGAAGCAATAGTGGCTCCTGCTCCCGGAAGCATTCCTATAAAAAATCCTAAGGCTGTTCCACGGCCAATATGCGGACCGCAATCTTTCCATTCTTGCTTATTTGGAAATAGATTCTTTATTTTTATGGATTCTTTATCAATGTTAATTTCTCCTCCACTGTTAACGCTTATAATCTCTGCTATACCAAACAATCCCATGGCTACCGGTATAAAATCTATCCCTGAATAAAGATTTACATTACCAAATACATATCTTTGAGCTCCGGTTACAAGGTCCAGACCAATCAATGAAATAAACAGACCTGTAAATACAGCTAAGAATCCCTTTGATGGAGAATCTCCCGTCATCCCTGCAATAGATGTCAAGCCCAATATCATCAGAGCAAAGTATTCTGACGAACCAAAAGCTAATGCATAACTTGATATAACGGGAGCAAGCAGCATAAATGCTACAACAGAAATTGTCCCTCCTATTACAGAAGCATAAGCAGCCATACCTAATGCTTTCCCTGCCTGCCCTTTCTGTGTCAGCGGGTAACCATCAAGTGCGGTCATTATTGCAGCAGAATCACCCGGAGTATTTATTAGAATAGAGGTTATAGAGCCTCCATACATTGCTCCGTAATATATCCCGCTAAGAAGGATTATTCCTGCAGCTGCATCCATTCCATAAGTAAGCGGCAATAGAACTGCAATTCCTACTGATGGTCCCAATCCTGGAAGTGCACCTATTATTACGCCGGCTAAAACACCGGACAATGCATATAAAAGTACAACCGGGTTTTGAAGTATAGAAAAACCCATTGCTAAATTTTCGAATAAATTTTCCATTCTTTCCTCCTGTTATAATCCTATATAACTATTTGGCATCGGTACTCCAAGAAATACCTTAAATATTAAAAATAATACTAAAGCAGTTCCGGCTCCAATCACTATTGCCTTTATTAAACTATCCTCACCTAAAACTTTAATCATTACAGCTACAGCAATACCTATGGAAGTAATCATTCCAATAATCGGAGACAATATCACAACCATAATTGCACTTCCGATTGACCAAACAAAATTTTTCAATTCAGTCTTGTTTATAATGTTTTCTTCTAAATCACTATCTTTTTCTTCATTCTCTAAAGCCTTTTTTGCTTTTAGTTTAGTCTCGACAATAAGCAAAGCACCAAATACTGCTATAGCAATTCCACATATAATCGGAAAAAAGCCCGGACCCGGCATACCGTTTTTCGTAAAAGGAAGCTTTTGAACAAATCCTAATATTACGATTACTATGCCTAACAGCACACCAATCACACCTAATATATTGTTGCCTTGTCTTAAACTTAATTTCATTTTTAATTTTCCCCTTTCAACGTAAGAATAAAACGAGCTTTAAATTCTTTTATTCTATGAGATAATGGACTTATAAATATCGGGTAAGCTCTTTAAAACTACTAGGTGTTTTACCCTCAAATATTTCATTTAATCTTTTTTCTGCTAACCATTCCAATTTAGCTTTTGCTGCTTCAGACATTATGGGCTCAATATTGTATTCATTCATCATTTCAATTGAACCTATAAGCTCATGAGCTCTTCTCTCAGCATGGATTGCTCCGCTTGTCAGTAACCTGTTTATGGTATACTCGAATGAAACATCATCAATGGTACCGGATATTGATTGTATTACTTTATCAGTAACTCCTGTTTTTGATGAGATTTCAATTATTTCAAGCAGCAATGAAGATAAACCTTTGGTGAAGATGGACCTGATTAGTTTTATAGCAGTGGCATCACCCGCAGTCTCACTTACCTTTTCTATCTTCATTCCATAAGGCAGCAGCATCTGCATAAATTCATCAGTTCCGGTTCCACTGGCTGCAATAGGTACTTTGTGACGATATAAAGGCAGTGCACCTAACATGGCAGCATCTACAAATCTATGTGTTTTGCTCTTTATTGTATCCCAAATATCCTTTTTTACTTTTACAGTTGATGCAGAAACGTCCACGTAAATAATTTCATCGTTTAAGTATTCATATAACTGTTTTGATGTTTCCAAGGCTTTACTGCCCGGCACGGCAACTATTACTATTTGGCAGTTATCTATAATATCTTTGGCTGAATATACAAGCTCTACTTTGGCTTCTTGTGATCTTTTTTTTATCAAATCTCCAAAAATTTCATGTTCATGCATAATGTCAAAGGCTAATATTTCTTTTAATCCTTCTTCTTTTAATCCCCTCGACATTTCAAACGCAGCTTCTCCATAGCCGATAAAACCAATTTGCATATCTACCTCCATTTAAGTTGCCCCCATAGGTTTATATTTTCGGGGCATATTTGTCAAAAATCTTTTCAGCTCTATCAGGATTAAAGAATCCACATACACATGGATGTGCTACTTTTTCAGCTGCACTTCTTGGTGATATCTTGCCTTTGGACACATCCTGTATATATTTCTCAACTAATCCGGATGCTACCAATCCATGCCCACACATTGTAACCATCTCCAAAACATCCTCAGGCGGCAAAGTCTCAACATTACCCCAAACCTCTAATGATAAATTTACAGTATGCGGTTTTATATCCAATTCATTTGCCATATTAACAACATTATCTATTAAACCGCTTATTACTACAGACAATCCCAAATCCATTTCGTGAATTTTTTTAATTACTTTAAACATTTTCTCCTTAGATGCAAAGCAGCATCTTACTCTTGGAACATCTGTCAAACTTTCTTTTATTTCTTCTATGGTAACTCCCGAGTAAATAGTTCCTGTTTCATTTGAACCCAAGTTGTCCGGCTCAGCTTCAAAAACTACATCTAATACCTTTAACAGTTTTTCCTTGGCACCTTCATGATTGTAACCATAAGCCGAAGTAACCAATATTATATAGTCATTTTGCAGGCTCTCTTCCGAACCTCTCCTGTGAAGTGAATGCGTCAAATCTTTTTCCTCCTTAATCAACAGCTAACGGTCTTCCCATTCCCAAGTTAACCTTAGCATTTTTTCTAACCAAAATTCCCATTTGATTTAGCTTTGAAATTATTGGAATATTGCCGTCCTCATCAAATCTATAAATGAAATCCAAGGAGAATACTGTATCCAATTCGTCCGCTACCCTCTTTATTACATTCATAACAGGCTCTAACATTTCCTCTTTTGCAGCAAATTCTATAATACAAGAAACCATTCTTTCATCCTTTATCTCTTCCGGAAATGTGCCCTTTTTTGGATCTTCCATCAAATGATAAACCGGATTGCAGTCTTCAAACTCTACATTTAGTTCTGCTAAAGCCATTGTCATCTTTTCTACTTGATGTATAGTAGTCCCATGACATGGTCTACCCATTTCTATTCCTATTCCGAATTCTCCCCTTGTAACCTTGCCTGTCACATCATTTGTCTTGGATTCTTCAGTACCCCTTCCCGGTACCTTTGTTATAGCATCAGCAATAGTCGGGTTGCTAAAAAAACTTCGTATCCTTCTTGGCATCACTGCAACACCTTCAGACTGTTCAAAAGCTTTAGTCGGGCATCGAACAACTCTAGGTCTTGCACAATTACCACATTCAAAACATAATTCTTCATCAATATAAGCTTTACCATTTGCTATGCTAATAGCAAATGCCGGACAGTATGGCACACAAATACCACATCCTATACACTTATCTTTATTAACCTTCATTCAGAGTCACCTCCTCAAACTTATAGTATTTCGGGCATCTCAACACCAAGATTGTTTCCCAGTTCCACTAAATCTTTATATAAAGTGTCATTAAGTTTGATCCCTTCCTTAATATTATCATCCATATTCTTACTTCTTGATTCACCCGGCAATCTAATTGAGTCAAAGCCTTGAGCCTTTGGAATCCCCTTTATTTCATCATAAAAGTTATCCATTTTACTCCTTATTTCATCTGCTTCCATGAAGCCCACAGGGTTCATGGCGCAGAATATATGTCCAACATTTCCTTTACCTGAATTTTCATCATATTGCCAAGCAACTTGTTTTCCATATCCTGCTCCTGTTAATAAGCCTGCCATTAGTTCTATGAGCATTGTTATGGCTGAGCCTTTATGCCCGCCCATAGGCAGGATGCAGCCTTTAAGGGCTTTGTCAGGGTTTGTCGTCGGGTTTCCTTCTTCATCTAATGCCCATCCCGGCTCTATCTCTTTACCTTCCTTAGCGGCTTTTATTATTTTCCCTCTAGCTACTATACTGGTTGCCATATCCACTACAATAGGTCCTCTTTCTCCACCGGGAATTCCTACTGCAAGGGGGTTAGTACCGAAATACATTTCCTTTCCTCCCCAAGGAGGTGTTGCAGGCGGACCATTGGAGATAACAAAGCCTACGAGGTTTTCTTTTACTGCCATTTCAGCATAATATGACGCCGTGCCGAAATGATTGCTGTTTTTTACTCCTACCATTGATATTCCAAAGTCTTTAGCCTTTTCTACGGCCGCAGTCATTGCTTTATGAGCGGCCAAATGTCCTAAAGAATTATCAGCATCCATTATTCCAAGCGCAGGAAACTTAAAGTCTATGCTCAAATTTGGTTTCTTATTAATCAATCCTTTGCTTATTCGCTGAAGGTATACTTCTAACCGACTTAAGCCGTGGGATGAAACACCTTGTAACTCTGCCTTTATAAGCACATCAGATACAATTAAGGCATCCCTTTCTTCAATTCCTGAAGACATTAACAAGCTCTTAACAAAAGTTTTCAATTTGTTATAATCAATTCTCTTCTCCATTATTCACCTCAATACTTTGTTAATTTATAGATTATAAATAAAATATAATTTATAACAAGTTATTTATTGCAATTTACATGCCAACAAAATGTTACCGTGAAACAAGCTTATTTAAGTATTGATTCTATTATATATAAATTATTTTCGCTCATAGTTGTCTCATTGGGCAACCTAATACTTACCAATAACCACTCATAAACTTCGCAATGATATAATTATTTGCCAACAAAAAACCCAGCATAAATGCCGAGCTAAAAAAATAATTAGAGTTATATATGTTGGTTATACACTTGTGAGACTACTTAGTTAATTCTGACATACTTTAAGAACTCAATGCCTAATTCTGTTATTTTACTTCCTTGCCTGGTTGTTCCTTGTTTTATTAATTCAAGAGAATCTAATGTATTTAATAGTTTTCTTAGTTGGTAATCCTTGCAATCCATTCCATTTTGCTTAAGTTGCGACTTCAGGTAAACCCTTCCTACTCCTTTATTAATTGTGGATGCAATATTAATTTCTTGTAGTATCATTATTGCCATTTCCAATTGTTCTGCCTTTTCTAAACTATGTTTAATCATTTCCAGATTGTTTTCATTATTGGGAGGAGAAGTAATAAAATTCGTATTTATCTTTGTGCCGCTTCGATATATTTTCTGCATGTATATTGGCAAATAATCTATGGTTACATAATTATTATCAATTAGCATTGTGCACAAATAATTAACAACATTTTCAAGCTCCCTTATGTTTCCCGGCCAGCTGTATGACAGAAATAGCTCAGTTACTTCATCGGATAGTTCAATTTGTCTTTCTTCCTTGAAGAATTTTGAACTAAAATAATATGCTAATTCTATTATATCTTTACCTCTAGACTTTAATGGCGGTATTGATAGCACAATGGTACATAGTCTATAGTATAAGTCCGAACGAAATTCTTTCTTTTCAACCATCTCCAATAAGTTTTTATTGCTTGCAGCAATAACCCTTACATTTATCGGAATTATATTGCTGCCCCCTACTCTTCTTACTTCACTTTCTTCCAACACCCTTAATAATTTTTTCTGTACCTCCAAAGAAGCATCCCCAATTTCATCCAAGAAGATTGTTCCATTATGTGCCTCCTCGAACAAACCCCTTTTACCTTCTTTTTTGGCGCCTGTAAATGCACCTTCCTCATATCCAAACAATTCGCTTTCAACTAAACTTTCAGGTAAGGCGGCAAGATTAATGGCTACAAATGGACTTAAACTCCTATTTGAGTAATTATGAATTGCCTGAGTCAACAATTCTTTCCCTGTTCCGCTTTCCCCTTCAATCAATATCGTAAAATCAGTCTTTGCAAATTGCTTTGCAAGATGAATTAAATGATTTATTTCATCCGAATTACCGATAATGTCTTGAAACTTATATTTTGCTATATGGTTTTTAATCTTTAGTTCCCGCCGTATCTTGGTTTCTATTTTTTGGACTTCACCAACCTTTTTTAACAAAAATACTACGCCTGCAAATTTATCGGATATGTCAATAATCGATTCTGAGTTTACAACACAATCCATTCCTTTTATTTTCTTAATTTCGTTATCTAAATGAACTTCATTTTTCAATATATCATTAATCTCAACATTGGGAATCAAATCATTAAAAGGTCTGTCAATGAATTGGACTCCATCTACACCAAGCAGCTCCCCGGCACAATTATTAATTAAAGTAATATAGCCCTTTCTGTCAATTGAAATAATTGCTTCACTGACAGTATCTAAAATCATTTCAAATTCCTTCTTCATATTAGAATTAGACTGCACTTCTATTTGCCTTCTCAAGGACAAATCATAAATTTCTCTTAGATAATTTTGAGAAATTTTGTTAATTAATTCAATCGGCAGTTTCAATCTGCGTATTATCTCCACATATGTGGACAAATCTAGTCCTACCACTCCTAGGTCTATAATTTTTTTAATATTTTGCGGAATCAAGTGAGGTGAGCCTGTGGTTATTGCCGTTATTATATCTGGCGCAATATCCAAATTATTACCGGGACTGTAAGGTGTTAATTCAATATAATCAATACCAATTTTTCTTACTAAATTTATACCCCTTGTTGCAGTCTCCTCGGTATTCCCTACAAATAATGCTTTTGTACCACTGTCTAAATCAAAAAGCTTATCAATATTCTCTGTATTAAAAGCTCTGTCTGCTAAGAGTAACTTTTGTTCACCGGGCTTCTTATCAAATACCTTTTCGCACAAATTATAGCTTGTTGTCAGATACAAATCAAATTTATCAATTTCATCATTTATTTTCTCGTTTTCAGACAGCTCCTCTAAAGAAACACCTTTAATATTTACGTATTCACCAAGATATGTAGTTAATTGATTCATTACATATTCCTGTGTATTTTTATTGTGGCTTAGAAAACAAACTTTCCTTTTTTGTTCCATATCATTCCTCGTATTCCTTAAACTCCTTAGAATAAATTAGACTCTACAGGAGTCTAATTAAATATTTATATTAAATTTGCATTTTTTAAGATTGCTTTTAATTTAACCTTATCATCGTCTTTTATCTGCAATAAAGGTTTCCTGACATACCCGCCATCAAATCCTAATGTATCGCAAGCATATTTTAAACCGGCAATTCCAAAAGCTCCTGTAACTGCTGCATTAACCGGGAATACCCTTTCATAAATTTCTCTTGCTTTTTCAAGATTGCCTGCTACAAATTCCTTTTGAACATCTACGCATTCACCCGGGCAGCAGTTTGCAAGAGCCATAATTGCTGCCTCAACACCTAATGTTAAAGCAGGATACCAAATAGATGCAGTACCGACCATTAAATTGAATTCAGCATTGCCGACAGCTTTTTTAAAATCTATCAGTTGTGAAACATTGCCTGAACTATCCTTCATTCCGATTATGTTTGGATGTTTGCACAATACTCCTACCGCATAAGCAGAAATGTTTACATGAGTAAACTTAGTCACATTGTAAATCATTATAGGAATTTTTACATTATCAGCAACATCAGTATAATAATTAATCAAAGCTTCATCATTCATTTTCCCGCCGTAATAAAACGGAGTAACAAGTAGTGCACAGTCAGCACCTAAGACAGCCGCCTTATTAGTTAAATCAATAGTGGCACTTGTTGATTCCATCCCTGTTCCGGCAATCACAAGTTTACCCGGCTTTTTGTATTTTACCGTGAGTTCTACTAATTTAAGTTTTTCATCTTCTGTTAAATATACTGTTTCACTATTGGAGCCAAGAACAAGATAGCCGGCTAAGTCATAGTTATTCCAATTCTGAATATTTCTTACATGTTTTTCATAATCAACCTCATCATTTTCATTAAAAGGAGTTATCATTGGTGGTATAGCTCCCTTAATCTTAAAATATGCCATTTTTTTCTCCTATTCTTTTATTTAGTGTGATATCTTCGCCTCGATACTTAAAATACTACAATATTTTAAACCTCCTGTCAATGTGCAGCTGCTCTCATCCACTTCATTGTATCTTCCCTTAATTATTAAAGAATTCTTTTGCTTTGTCAATAGAATATTAACATTTTACTGTCTGCATCATAATATATTATATATGTAACAAGGAGATGCCATGATAGATTATTGCAGTTTAAATCAAATGAATCAACCTGAAAAAAAATTTGAACCTATTACTATAGGAAGATTAGCTCCTGATTTTATCGCTCTGTCAACAAAGGGTTATATCAGATTGTCAGATTATAAAGGAAAATGGTTAATATTATCCAGCCACCCTGCTGCATTTGGTGCAGTCAGCACTACAGAAATAATCAGTGCCGCACAAGACTATCCGATATATTCAGAAAACAATATAGAAATTGTCGCCTTAAACCCAGATAATATTTATTCAAATTTAGCCTGGATAAATGATATATATCAAAATACGGGAATAACAATTCCTTTTCCTATAATATCAGACCCTGATTTATCTATATCGGAAATGTATGGTATGATAAGTCCTGATAGAATGTATGGAGCGACTGTAAGAAGTACTTTTATAATAGATCCGTCAGGCCGAATAAGAGCAATTGTAACCTTACCTGTATCTACCGGAGGAAGTAGAGAAGAGTACTTCAGAATAATAAACTCAATCCTAATAAATGAAAACTTTAACCTCTTTACTCCTGCTAACTGGAAACCGGGAGATCCGCTTATAGTGCCTAATCCGGTTTCATATGAAGAAATGGTCAACAGGGCTGAGAATGCAGAGAGTTTAGGATATTATTGTCCCTTTTGGTATTTATGTTACACAAACTTGAATACGGAAAATATAGGTACTGCCCCGCAGGTAAATAATGCAACTCCTCCGCAGGTCAACAATAATGTTGCTCCCCCACAAGATACCAACATCTGACAGTTTAACTTAAAATACCACAAAAATAGATGGTTATTAATCATACCATCTATTTTCATTTCATATTGACTCAATAGTTATTCATTATAATAATGGATGGTTATAAACCAAAAATTCAGTATGTGTCATTCCGAAGGCAGTGAAGAATCTCATATTAAGCCTTCTTCCTCTAAAAATTCACGTGCTACATCGGCCGGTTCCCGCTTATCTAAATCTACTGAAGCATTAAGCTCAGCCATCTTATTATCATCAATACGATTAGCTAATCGATTTAGGAGCTCCTCTAATTCCGGATGCTTTTCTAAAACTTCTCCTCTTACAATAACCGTTGCATCATAAGGCGGGAAAAATTGCTTATCATCTATAAGCGATACCAAATCAAAAGCAACTATTCTGCCTTCAGTAGCAAATCCGCTTATTACATCTACACTTCCTTCAATAAGTGCTTGATACATCAATGAAGGATCCAGACCTTTGACAACATCGAATTTAAAATCATAGTGTTTACTTAGACCCGGATATCCATCAGCCCTTTCTGTAAAAACATAGCTGCCTCCAAGTACCATTTCATGAGCAACTTCCGCCAAATCAGATACTGTCTCCAATCCGTATTGATTTGCAGTTTCACGAGTCACCATCATTGCATATGTATTGTTAAATCCATACGGCTGCATCCATTTAATATTAAATTGTTTATCATATTCTGTTTTTACAATTTCATAAACCTCATCAGGATCCGTCAACGGCTCCATGCCTAAGTTTACAAGACCTGTCCCCGTATATTCCAAATACAAATCTACTTCATCAGCTTTTATTGCCTCAAAAAGCACGCTTGAAGCCAAATTTGTCTGAAGAGTGGTATTCAAATCCGTGTTTTCTTCAATAAGAATACTAAACATTTCAGCCATTATGTATTGTTCTGTAAAGTTTTTCCCACCAACCCTTATTTCCATATTTTCTTCATTACTGCCGCCACAACCTGCTAAAGTTGTCATTAACATTATGCTTACCAATAGTATTGTAGTTATTTTTATTCCGTTCCCTTTCATCGAAATACCTCCTTTAATTTTATTTGATTCCCCTTGGAGTAAATTTAAATTCAACATATCCCAGCAACTTGTCTGCTATTACAGCTAACAAAGCTGCAAGAACTGCACCAACCAATATCATATCATTGCGATACATTTGAATTCCTTTAAAGATTAATTCTCCTAAACCACCTGCCCCAATATATGCTGCAATAGTAGCTGAGCCAATATTTATTACTGTAGCGATTCTTACTCCTGCCATAATTACAGCCAAAGACTGGGGCAGCTCAACCATACGCAGTATTTGAAAATTGGTCATTCCCATTCCCCGACCAGCATCAATCAAAGATTGTGATACTTCATTAATACCGGTATAGGTGTTTTTTATTATAGGAAGCAATGCATAAAGGAAAAGCACCAAAATGGCAGTTTCCTTGCCAATACCTAAGAATGGTATTAAAAGCCCAAAAAATGCAATGCTGGGAATCGTTTGAAAAACATTAGCGGTTGCTAATATTGGATCAGCTAATCGTTTATAACGGGTTACAAAAATTCCTAACGGTACACCGATAATTATAGCTGTAATTATTGAAATTCCAGTTATTTGTAAATGTTCAATCGTTAATCGTATTATATTGTTCATATTATTTTGTACATAATTCAACAGTTGCATATTTCTACACTCCTTTCTGTAACTTGCAGCTAAGATCTCCCTAAAACATTTACTAAGCTTGATCTGGTAACAAGTCCCAACAAATGCTTATCATCATCAATTACCGGCATATATCCAACTTGCTCTTGGGCCATAATAGATAATACTTGATTGACATTTGCATCTTCATTTACATGATTAAATTCTTTTCTTGTTATTTCAATAACTGTTCCCCCATTACCAAAGTTTTCAAGGATATCATTGGATGTAGCAATTCCGATAAAGTTCCCCGATTCATCTACAACCATCAAACTGTCAACCTTATGTAAACGCATCTTTTCCAATGCCTGAGTAAGAGTACGCTCCGGCCGGATAGTAACAGGCTCCTTTATCATTATATCCTTAACTTTAATATATTCAGGCCGTTTTAACAGTCTATCCTTTCCAATAAAATACTCCACAAATTCATTAGCAGGATTTCTTAAAATATTCTCAGGGCTGTCAAGCTGAAGAACTTCACCATCTTTCATAATTGCAATTTTATCGGCAAGCTTCAATGCCTCATCCATATCATGGGTTACAAATACGATTGTCTTTCCAAGCTTATCCTGCATTTGCAGCAATTCATCTTGGAGAGTAGCCCTGGTAATTGGATCAAGTGCACCAAAAGGCTCATCCATCAATATTATTTCAGGATCGGCAGCCAAAGCTCTTGCTACACCAATACGTTGCTGTTGTCCCCCGCTTAGCTCGTTAGGATATCGATGGTAAAATTTAGATGGAGGCATACCCACAAAGTCAAGCAGTTCTTCCACACGTTGTTTGCGTTTTGATTCATCCCAGTCTTTAAGATATGGAACCAGCCCGACATTTTGAGCAATATTCATATGAGGAAAAAGACCAATCTGTTGTATTACATAGCCCATATTCCTCCTAAGCTCCACAGGATTAATCTTGCTTATATCAGTTTCATTGACATAAATACTTCCTTCTGTAGGCTCTATTAATCGATTAATCATACGCAATGTAGTTGTTTTGCCACATCCGCTTGGACCTATCAATACTACCGTTTCTCCTGATTTAAAATCTACTGTCAGGTTGTCAACAGCAACAGAATCACCAAATTTCTTGGTTACATTTTTGAAACCTATCAAAATAACCACTTCCTTCTTTACTATTATTGTGTTTATTGGTTTATCTTATCCCAAAATCCGGATAGGTAATATCAAATTTTGGTATAAAAATAAAGCCATGGAGATTCATAGCTTTATCGAATAGTCAATAAGCTTTTATACTATCAATCCCCCTTCATACGCTTACGAGGTTAGCTGACGGATTCGGACTGAAGAGTAGCCCTACTTCATAAAGAAGATTCACCCCAAAAATTGGTTCCCCCGCTCCATCCATATGTTGGACTCAGCGTTGTATAAAATAAGAAATTATTAAATTATTTAATTATTTTTATAATTATAAACTGAAAAAGTATTAAAGTCAAGAAATAAAATTTCACATTATTCAACACATTATTCAAATTCTATAGTTGCAGGCGGTTTGGATGTAATGTCGTAAACAATTCTATTTACATTATCTACTTCATTTACTATTCTATTACTTACCTTCTCCAACAACTCATAAGGTATTTTTGCCCACTGGGAAGTCATTCCGTCTGTTGAGTGAACTGCTCTTAGAATAATTGTGTGTGAGTATGTTCTTTCATCTCCCATTACGCCTACGCTTCTGATGTTGGGAAGTGCTGCAAAGTACTGCCATATTTTGTCTTGGAGACCTGCTTTTTTTATTTCATCTCTGAAAATAAAGTCTGCTTCTCTTACAATTTTTAATTTTTCCTCAGTTACTTCTCCCAAAACCCGGATTGCAAGACCGGGACCCGGGAATGGCTGTCTTCCCACTATCTCCTCTGAGAGTCCCAATTCCCTGCCAACCTGCCGAACTTCATTTTTATACAATTGTCTGAGAGGCTCAATAAGTTCAAAGTCAACATCATCAGGAAGCCCTCCAACATTGTGGTGGCTTTTGATTACTGAAGCTGCAGAAGCTCCGCTTTCTATAACATCGGGATAAATTGTACCCTGAACAAGGTAGTCTATGTGTCCAAATTCGTTCTTAAGCTTTTGTTTTTCTTCTTCAAACACTCTTATAAATTCTTCGCCTATTATCTTTCTCTTCTTTTCGGGCTCAGTTACGCCTGCCAGTTTACTCAAAAATCTTTCCTGAGCATTGACACGAATTAAATTCATGTTTAATCTATCTTTAAATGTTTTTTCCACCTGGTCAGCTTCATCTTTTCTTAAAAGACCATGGTCAACAAATACACAGATTAAATTTTTACCTATTGCCTTGTGAACCATTGCTGCCGCTACAGATGAGTCAACGCCTCCGGATAAAGCACAAAGAGCTTTCTTGTCTCCAATTTGTTTTTTTATTTGTAAAATTGAATCTTCAACAAAATTTCCAACATTCCAGTCTTTTCTCATTTCGATTACCTCTAAGCATTTATTCTTATTATAAGTTTATAAAATAAGATTACCAAAAAAAAAATACGGTGTCAATAAAAAAGGAAGGGACAATATGCCCCCATGTTTACATAATGTACAATTATGTAAACTTTGGTTCTCTTTAACTGCTCCTTTATTCACATAATTCTTCGTATTCTTCAGCTGATAACAAGCTGTCTATTTCAGTGAGCATGCTCATATCTATGGCTACAATCCACGCATCATATGCGGATTCATTGATTAAAGCGGGATTATCTTCCAACTCATCATTTACTTCTACAACTGTTCCTGAAACAGGGGCATATACATCTGAAGCTGCCTTAACTGATTCAAGCACAATAAACTGGTCTCCTGCTTCAACTACAGTTCCAACCTTAGGTATTTCCACATAAACAATATCTCCTAACTGATCCTGTGCATAGTCTGTAATTCCTACATATGCCTTGTTCTCTTCTATTCTTATCCATTCGTGGGATTCAACATATTTTAATTCTTGTAATAACTTCATAATTTCCTCCATGTAATGTTATAAGATATTATTATAGATAATATTGTCTGTGTCAATACATATTATTTATAAAAAAAATACTTTTATTGCATATTGTTTGCATTTTAACAAACCAGTATAAAAAAACGGTCATTGAGAATGACCGTTTCAAATACCCAACTATTTAAAATTATTGTTCTGATTGCTTTGATTATTCTTATTTTTATTGTTTTTACCGTTGTCTCTATCGTCTTGTTTATTCTTGTTCTGACTTTTCCGGTCGTCATTTCGACTATCGAATTTGTTGCCCTCGTTTCGGCTGTCAAATCTGTTTTCATTACGGTTGTCAAATCTGTTTTCATTACGGTTGTCAAATCTGTTATTTTCGTCACGATTATCAAATCTGTTGTTATCGTTACGATTATCAAATTTGTTGTTTTCATTTTTGTTTCGGTTATTATTTTCGTTATTCATTTGTCTCACTTGCTCCCTTAACTTTTGTTGGCTGTCTAATTTAACACTGTTTTCCCAATTTAATAACTTATCATCATTATTTTTATTGCTGAAACTGAATTTCTTTATACTCATCATCCCTTCATATACATGTATTTGAAGATGTTTGTCATCTACATGAATATTATTGACTTTTTTATCTTTATTATTATTCCAATAAATGTAATTATTAAAAATAATACCCATAAATCCATTTTTTTGCTTGAAGTTAAATTTGACATCGCGAAAAATACCAAGCTTATATGAGTGTCTTCTCTCCTAAGGATTAAAACAAACCAAGAGTCTTAAAAACAAAAATAAATAAGAAAATACTGAAGGGGCTGATTAATGTTGTAAAAAATACTATTTGTCCTGCCAATTCATGATTGCAATCACGCTGCTGTGCAAAAGCATAGCTTGTGACAGCAGTAGGAGGCGCTGTCATGCTTAATAATGCACCTAATTCCACTCCTCTGTATCCGAAGAAAATTGCAATCAAGGTTGCAATTGCAGGGATAATAAATAACTTTCCCGCTGCAACAAAGACTAAATATTTAATATTCTTCCATATATTGCTTAGCTCTATTTCTCCGCCAAGAGTCATCAATGCTATAGGCGTTGTAGTTTTTGTAATATCGGCAATTGTTTTATCCAATGCAGAAGGAAGTTTTATTTGAAGAACAGATGCTAAAATACCAAGCAGGGAACCAATTATTAAAGGATTTGTCAAAATGCTTATCATGGTTTTTTTATAATTTTGTCTTTCATCTGTAAATAAATCCAAAATTATAACAGTTAAGAAAATATAAATCGGTACTATTATTGCTATAAGCGTTGTTACAACAGCCAATCCCTCATTTCCAAAAATATTGCTGATGAGCACCGTTGCAAATAATGTGGTATTGCCTCGATACAGACCCTGAATTATAACTCCTCTATTCCTGTTGTCTTTTTCATATTTAGGGATTATTAAAATCAGTATACCAACAATAGCTACAGCTATTATAACAACAAATATGATAAATCTTAAATTGATTTCTTCCGATACCTTACTGGCATATATGTTGTTGAAAAGAAGAACCGGAAATAATACTTTAAAAATAAGTTTATTTGCTTTATTTAAAAAATTTTCATCGAATATGTTAATTTTTCGAAGGAAAGCACCCAAAAACATCAAAATAACTAAAGGTAAAACAACATTTAAAGAAAATATCAAATTGTCCATTATGAATCCTTTCATACTCTGTGATAATAACTTGATTCTTGTGTCGAAATTTGTTCTTGATATCATTCTATTAAAATAAGAATTAATATTCTTGGATATATGACAACAGCATGTCCTTGATTAAGAAATCTAAGGGTGTTTTCGACGGATGTTCATATTTTCACTTTATTGGTTCAATATTTTTAATTATACTCTTAAAACCATTCTAAAACAATAGTTTTAATTGCACAACCGCCTTTTAATATATATAATGAATATGTAAGAGGATAACTAAGAGCACATATGTTCAGAATAACGTACAGGAATATATTAAACAGGAGGCGGATATGGAAAATTTAAAACTTAAAGAGTTTTTGGATTACACTTTTTTGTCCGGGCTTGAGCTGTCGCCGGATAAAGCTCACGGTGCTTTTGTAGTACATACATCAGATTTTGAGGATAACAAGTATTTGTCCAATATATGGTTGTTTAACTGCACCACCTTGGAATATAATAAACTTACAACTATGAATGAAGAGAAGAATTTTATTTGGCTTGACAACAATACTATTTTGTTTCCGGCCTTAAGAGATAAAAAATTGGAAAAACGGATTAAAGACGGTGAACATTGGACTGTTTTCTATGCCATTGATATTAACGGCGGGGAAGCTTATGAATATATGCGTATTCCCATGAAGGTAAACAATATTAAAAAAATCGCCGACGAGAAATTTCTTTTAACCGCAATATATGACCATTACGGTATTAACCTTCATTCTCACAAGGGAGAAGAGAAGGCTAAGGCGATTGAATTAATAAAAGAAAACAAGGACTATGAGATATTGGATGAAATTCCTTTTTGGGCAAATGGCGAAGGATTTACAAATAAGAAAAGAAACCGACTTTATTTGATTGACAAAGGAACAAAAGATATTGTGCCTATTTCAAATCAATTTGAAAATATAACAGTAACAAGTGTAAAAGACGGTAAAGCTTTATATGTTTCTTCAAATTACACCAATAAAATGGAATTGACAACAGGTCTGTACATGTACGATTTGTATAACAGCGAAGCTCTTTGCCTTGTTGAGGATTTAGAATATTATATAGAATTTGCTGAATTTGTCGGGGATGACATAATAGTTGCGGCTACTGCCATGGATAAATACGGGATAAATGAAAACTTTAATTTCTATAAGCTCCAAGATGGGGAGTTGGCAATACTTTGCAAACATGATTACGGTTTGTGCAATTCGGTCGGGTCAGACTGCAGATTTGGAGAAGGAGAAATAAGAAGAGTTTCTCATAACTGCCTGTACTTTATATCTACAGAAAGTAAAAGCTCATTTATCAAGAAGCTTTCATTGGATGGAAGTATAGAAAAGTTAACTGCCGATAATGGCTCTGTAGACTGCTTTGACATATGTAACGAAGGCATTTTATTCATCGGCCTCAGGGGCAGCAGGCTTCAGGAGCTTTATACATTGCAAAACAATATTGAAACTCAGAGAACTTGGTTTAACGAAAAGATAACGGAAACAAAGAATATAGTAAAACCTGAAACTCTTAATTTTAAAAATGATGGAGTTACCATTGAAGGTTTTGTGTTAAAACCTGTTAATTATGATGAAAAAAAGTCCTATCCGGGAATTTTAGATATACATGGGGGACCTAAAACAGTCTATGGTGAGGTTTTCTATCATGAAATGCAGTATTGGGCAAATGAAGGATATTTTGTATTTTTCTGCAATCCAAGGGGCAGTGACGGCAGGGGTGATGAATTTGCAGATATAAGAGGTAAGTACGGCACCATCGATTATGGTGATCTGATGAAGTTTACAGACAATGTTCTTGAGAAATATCCTCAGATAGACAGCTCAAGAATTGGTGTAACCGGCGGATCCTATGGAGGCTTTATGACAAACTGGATTATAGGGCATACTGACAGATTTAAATGTGCTGCTTCACAAAGAAGCATTTCCAACTGGATTTCTAAATTCGGCACAACGGACATAGGGTATTATTTTAATACAGATCAAACCTTGTCATCCCCTTGGGACAATGTTGAAAAAATGTGGTTCCATTCACCGCTTAAATATGCTAATCAGGCTGTTACTCCCACTTTGTTCATTCATTCGGAGGAAGATTACAGATGCTGGTTAGCAGAAGGATTACAAATGTTTACTGCACTTAAGTATCACGGTGTGGATGCAAGGCTTTGCATGTTCAGAGGAGAAAATCACGAGCTGTCAAGGAGCGGTAAACCTCGTCACAGAGTAAGGAGATTGGAAGAAATAACTAATTGGTTTGAAAAATATTTAAAGTAAAGAAAGATAAAGCTTCCCGATATAGGAAGCTTTTAAAATGTACTGTAAATGACGGATATACAGGTACAGGGATATTCCTTTATGGTTGACTCCAATGACTCCCCCTGCAAGGCGTTCCCCTTCCTCTATCTCCATTCCTTTATCTTAGCAGCGGTCACCGATTCCACCTACTCTGTCACAGCTGCAGAATAGTACTACCAACAACAAGAAGAAGAATAACAGGCTGTCATTGTCTCCAAAGCCGCCGATTCCTCCAACCAATCCATCGTCTCCGCAGAAACATGCAAAACATACTAAAAGCAAGAAGAAGAATAATAAGCTATCTCCGCTGTCTCCCAATATATTGTTAAACATATAGAACCTCCTAATAATAATTTTAATATATATTATTCGCAAGACTGCTAATTGTTACTTTATTACTCTTCATTTAATGATTTTAGATAAAAAATTATTTTGTCGATAAAACTGCCATTTGTGCAGTAATGCCCGCAGTCATGCTTTATTTCATTTCTTTTGCTGCATTTACATTTGTATTTATCATAGCTATATTTTACATTTTGCATATTGTCCATCATATCCAACAAATATTGTTTTGAAGGCTCATTTTCGCAAAATTCGTTGGTAAGTCTGTTTAAAATATATACTAATTCAATTATGTCATACATTTTATTTATCATATCCCTGTCGTATTTTCTGTTGTCCACTTTCATCACTCCATTCAATTACATTATATGAATTTTTTTTAGTGCCGGTTACAATCCACATCCAATCAATCTGTCATCCAAATATTTCTTTGATTTTATAAAGTTTTATTGTATAATGATTTAAACAGATTCTTCTCATACGTTTTGAACTATCATGTGTAAGCACACCACTATAAATGAATATGTTCCAAGGTTGTCGTCCTGAGCGTAAGCGAAGGATCTAAGTTGTTAATAGCAAGGGCTGCGCCCTTTACATATATTATATATGAGGTACTAATATGAGAGCTTTTTTTAATATAGTAATAATAGGACTTATCGGTCTGTTATCATCAACATATTTGTTCAATCTGTCACCTATAGACTATAAGGGAACAATTGAAATTGAAACTCCTGTTGATGAAAGTACTTTAGTCTTGGAAGCTGAAGAAGACAAAATACTAAATCCTGAATCTATAACAATCAGGCATACAGCCTCTAAGGAAGAGGTAATTAAGATTGTCAGCAACAGTATTTTTAATGTTGACATATACAAGGATAATAAATTGGTTAAAAGTAACATTAATAATTTAGAACCTGTTTCTCCTTCAATTGATGCAACTATTTCAGTAAATGAGGATAATCCCATCGTTACTGCCCTAAATATAGCTCAAAAAACCCTAGGTCTTGAAGATGGAGTATATAAATTTGTATTTAATTCAACTTTAATAAAAGATGAAGATAGCTCTTCCGTATCGGTAACAGTTACCTATGATACAGCCGGCAATTATTATCCTGCGGTTAATACTGCCCCTGCAGGAACTAAGGGACTTACCCTATACTTCCCAACAAAAAATGCGGACACTTTAATTCCTGTTACAAGGTTTGTAGTAGAGGATAAATCGATTACAAGAATGGCAATTGAGCAGCTGCAGAACGGTCCTTTGAACAATGGTCTTGTTTCGATAATAAAGGATGTTACAAACACAACTTACAATAACGGAAATGTGGTAATTGATATACCAAGCTCCTATGATAGTTACAACAACGGAAGCACCGGAGGGTTCCTTGCTTATAATTCTTTTGTAAGAACAATATTTGCCGTTGATAGATATTGGCCTATTCACAGCGTTACATTTACTGTTGACAGGAAAAATGTGGATACATATTTTCATGGTATGTCAAGTGAAGCTATAAATTTCTTTCCTAATGTTGAGAGGAATTATATACTTTACATGGCTCATAAGGCAGATGACAGATACTATCTATTTGAGCATCAGCTATACCCTGAGCAAATTGGAATTGCTGAAAATGATACTATAGAAATGAAAACACGAAAAATATTTGATGCATATTCAAATACAGACATCACATCCGGCATCAGTCCGATACCTAAAATTGTGGCATTAAACAATGTATCCCTGCAGGGAAAGACACTTATTCTTGATTTTAATGAAGAGCTTTTAAATGTTTACAAGGATAAAAATGAGCTAAGACATATGATGGTAGAATCATTTATGTATACTTTCACCACAATACCGGGAGTAGATAGTATAAAAATTGCTGCGGGCGGTGAAGAAATAAATAATTTCATCGATGTATTGGATACAACACAAACTTTATATCCACCTGAATTCATTAATCCGGAAGTCGTAGAAACAAATCAAGAATAATAATAATCAAAAATAAGGTCATTTTAATTATTAAAAATGACCTTATTTTGAGTTCAGAATTATTCGGGGACATTCCTTCCTTCTGACTTGCCCCCATGACTCTCACCTACGGAAGGTGTGTCCCCACACCTCTATGGGGGTATGTTTGAATGCTGCCAAAAATGCCGCCGATACTATTATGCCTACTGCTGACTGAGCAGTATTGCCGGGTATTTCACTGATAGTTGTCAAGAAGTTTCCTACCATTAATGAGCCTACTACATAATAAGCCAATACCTGCCACACACTTCCTGTTAATGCACCGGCGACCCACTTATGTTTTATTGAAGAAGGAAGTTTTTCAATCATTGCTCCCATAATCAAAGCCATAACACCTTTGATTATAAATGTAGGCAATGCATAGAAACTGTACGCGCCGATTATATCTGCTAATGCTGCTCCTATAGCACCTGCCCATGCACCATTTTTCTTACCGATTAATATTACTGCAAGAAATATAGCTCCATCCCCTATGTGGGCGTACCCGCCGGTTACAGGCAGCGGCACTTTTATTATAAAGGTTGAAACACAGACTAAGGCAGCAAACAAAGCTGTATATACCATGTCTTTAACTTTTGTGTCATCCATTATTATCACCATCCCATATATAATTAACAATCTAAGAGAGTTAATTATATTATACACTGTTCTGTACCCTTTAAAAGATACAGATTAATGATTTGTTTAGATGACAGAATATAATTTAAAATAAAAGATTCTTCGCAT
>ENA-UOOK01001969-UOOK01001969.1-fermentation-metagenome-genome-assembly--contig:-NODE-1969-length-26062-cov-11.164417_pt1 | contig 26062 bp, 21 predicted proteins | sample MGYA00245777_ERZ724023 | MGnify/ENA primary metagenome ERZ724023 (study PRJEB28704, sample SAMN03018312) | fermentation metagenome | biome: anthropogenic terrestrial biome; feature: soil... | reverse complement strand
TCCCAATGGCTTTTCTATGCCTTTTCGAAATTGCGAACTTTATTGTACTCTATCGTCCGTTCGGACATCCCCAGCAGCTTCGCTATCTTCCCCTTTTTCTGCCTTGCTTTCAACAGCCTATAAATTGTATCTTTTATTAATGCAACATATACAAAATTTGTTCTTTACAGACTTATAAAAAGATGAGATAATTATTAGCAATAAAAGTTACACCACAATGGCTGATGGCTGATATAGAAAAAATTCCTTTTTGCTATTTTTCGGGAAATAGTGAGGTAAGCTAAAAAGAATGAACTATTACATTGAGCATAGAACCGAACAGCTTTTAAATACACTCTTGGGAAAAAATAGCTTTGTTACTATCAGTGAAATTGCAAGTCAACTTGGGCAGACGAAAAGAGCGGTTCAGTATGATTTGCAAAAATTGAATTCAATATTGGAAAACTTCGATCTTCCTCTCGTTATTAGCAGGAAGCATAAAGGAATTTATATTTTACCGGAGAATCGTGAAAAGCTAAAAACGTTTCTTAAAAATGAAAATAAAGGTATAAATTTTATTTTTTCACCAGATGAGCGGACTGCAATCATTATCTGCGAAAATATTCTTTCTGAACACGTAAAAACAGTTGATGAAATTTCTAGAAAATTGAGCATCAGCTATAATACGTGCTTGCATGATATACGGTCTATCAAAAACAAGTTGTCTCCTTATGAGATCACATTAAAAACCAATTCCGGTAAATACAAATTTTACGGAGACGGAATACGAATGCGTTCAATTTTAATGTACTATATTTCTTATCTCTATCCTATCATAGAAACAGGAAAGCTTCCTTATCTTAAGAATAGGCAAACACAGCAAAATTTAAAAAGACTGCATCTAATTGAATCTGAAATACACGTTGTTTATCGATTGGGTACGCTAAACAAAATTGCAATTTTCCTGATGCTTTGCAAAATGCCGCTTAAAGAGGAAGTAAGCTTTTTTGAGGGTAGCAGATCAGGGGAAAACATACTTGCTTTGGTAAGCAAATATTTTAGCAATTACTCTGAAAATGACCGCAGATATATTACAGTTCAACTAATGGGAGGCAGAATCAAAAGCAGACAGTTCGGAGATGTGACAAACGAGGAATCTCATTATTATCAAACTTGTGCGGAGCATCTGATCAAGTCGTTTGAAAATATGATTGGAATTAATATTGAAAACCGTGAAATGCTCGTTTACAATATCGCAAAGCATTTGAGCCGTTCTATATATCGCTACCGATATGGGCTTGTCGACACATGCGAGCTTGACGATAAGATCAGAAACGATTCAAAATATCTTTTTAAATTTGTAAAAGCTGCTTCCAATTGTCTTTCAAAAGAACTAAACTGTCCAATTAATGATTCTGAGATATCGCTTCTTACGGCCTATTTTGGAGCGCATCTGAGAAAAAATAATCTGAGTATCCGAAAAGTTCATGTGCTTTTAGCCGTTGATGAGATTAATTTGGAAAGCCAGATTCTCGAAAAAAAAATTAGCGATGCTTTCCCGATGTTTTCCCTGAAATCCATTACCATTTCGCAGATCGTGAATTATTCAAAGCCATATGCTTTCCTAATTTCAATCCGGCTTTTAAAATACGAAGGACTTTACGTTTATATTTCAAGGCAGTTTACCGATAATGATCACAAACATATATTCGACACTTATCTGAAATATCGTGAACTAAAAAGCCTTGATATACCGGAAGATCTATTTGATCATATTAAACGTTATATACCGCATGAAAATTATTCAGCCGTGAGAAAAGAACTTTTACAGTATTTCAATGTTGGCAGTAGGTCAAATCTTTTCCAGCTTATAAGCAAAAATAACGTTCAAATTTTATCTCAGCCGTGCGGATGGAGGGACGCTTTAAAAAAAGCCTGTTTCCCGATGGTCCAAAACGGCTGGATAAACAAGGAATATATAGATAATATTATTATGAACATTGAGTTATATGGCTGCTATACCTATTTTGAAAATGATATCTATCTGGCACATGCACAGAGCAGAAATAATGTCTATCGTTCTGGAGTAGCTGTTTCACTAATCCCAGATGGAATTATATTTCCCGGTAACAAGCGTGTCAGACTTTTGGTTGTAATTGCTTCTACAGATCAGTATGAACATTTTGATGTTCTTAAAGAAGCTGTGCACATCTGCAACGATACAAAAAGAATCGATCAAATTATGGAATGCAAAAATGTTAATGAATTATTATTAGTTTTGAAAAAGATTGCACAAACAAAATACTAACATAAAATTTTAAAGAAAGGAAGAATAGCATTGTATTCAAAAGAACTAAAAATAAAAAACTCGACTGGTCTTCACGCACGGCCTGCGACTCAATTGGTGCATATGGCCGAAAGATATCATTCCAAGCTTACTATTATAAAGGAAGAGACAGGCGAAAATGTAGTTGGTGATATTAAGAGCATTTTCAGTATTCTGTCGATGGGTTTGATGAAGGGATCAATGATTTTAATTCAGGGAGAAGGAGACGATGAAAAAGATGCAGTAGACAGTATATGCGATTTTATCAATTCGCTGGAGGAGTAGAAAATGATATTTCAAGGTATTTCAGCTTTTGCCGGCAGGGAAATCGGCACGGTGCTACGTATTAACAATGCTTTAAAAGTAGATGCTGATGAAAAATCACATCACGGCCTGAATCAGGAACTTGATACTTGGAATAATACGGTTGCAGCAGTTCTCAATGATATGGAAGCCGAGAGAAAACAATTTCTAAAAGAAAAGCAGGAAACGAAAGCTGATATTGTCGATATTCAGATTACTTTGCTTAAAGATAGAGTCTTTCAGGATAAGGTGCGCTTTTTTTTGGACCATGGGTATAGCGCGCCTGCCTCGATTACAAGGGCTGTGACGTGGGAAAAAAATTCCCTACTGAAAGTTAAAAACAATTATTTAAGAGAACGCACAAAAGATATTGAAGATATGGGCAACAGACTGGTGAGTTGGCTGGCTGGCTATCGGAACGTCAAGCTCCCTGGCGTTGGAGGCGGAACAATTATTGTTACCGAGGATATATTCCCATCGCTTCTCATGGAAATAAAACAAGGAAGCATTAATGGAATTATCCTTCAGCAGGGATCAGCCACATCTCATGCAGTCATTCTTGCTGGCAGCATGGGAATCCCAACATTGATTCAATGTAAGGCCGCGAAAGATTTAAAAGATGGAGATGTCGTTTATCTTAATGCTACGAGTGGCTATGTAGAGGGACCATTGTCTCCGGAAAGAAAAGATTCCATGCACGCTCAATTGGTATTTTATCATAGGCGTGAAACGGATTTAAGCAATTCCCGCATGTTACCAGCCGAAACAGCGGACAAACAGCGAATTCGTATTATGGCGAATATAACGGATGTGGCTGCAGGAGAAAAGTCTCTGCAGATGGGTGCCGATGGAGTAGGGCTTTTCCGAACTGAATTTTTTTTCATGAATCGTTCGGATCTCCCTTCTGAGCAAGAACAGTTTGAATGTTATTGCGATGTTGCAGGTAAACTGAATGGTAAACCGTTGACAATCCGAACGATCGATATAGGCGCCGACAAAAGAATCGACAGCTTAAAACTCGAAAAAGAGCAAAATCCGTTTCTTGGGTACCGGGCTATTCGGATCTGTGCTGACCATGAGGAGCTTTTTTTAACTCAACTTCGTGCATGCCTGCGTGCCAGTGCCTTTGGAAAAATATGCATAATGTTTCCTATGATAAGCAGTTTGCAAGAACTTCATATGGCTAAACAGGCGGTGCAAAAAGCCAAAAGACAGCTCCAAATGGCAGGGCAAGCTTATGATGAAAACATAAAAGTCGGTATGATGGTTGAAATTCCGTCGGCAGCACTTATGGCGGAACGGTTTGCCGAAGAAGTCGATTTTTTTAGCATAGGCAGCAACGACTTAACGCAATATACTCTTGCTGTTGACCGTTTGAATTCGAAAATCAGCTATTTGTATGATCCCTTGAATCCGGCTGTTTTGAAATTGATTGCGAAGACCATTCATGCGGCGTTAAAAACAAAAATTGTCTGCTCGCTGTGCGGTGAAATGGCTGCGGACCCATTGGCAATTCCATTATTGCTCGGATTTGGTCTGAGATATTTTAGTATGAATATGGAAAAGATTCCGCTTACAAAAAAATTGATTTCTCTGCTGAATGTAGATCGGATGGAACCATTGAGCAATGAATGTCTGAAAGCCGAAGATTCAGATGAAATCAGGAAAAAATTGAAGACTTTTCTGGGAGATGGATATTGGGAATGGATTTCATAGACATAATTTCTGGCAATGATATTTTTAAAAGAAGGGAACTTATATGGTAGGAGTCGTGACCGTAAGCCATGGATTTCTTTGCAGGGAACTTATTAATAGCGTTTCTATGATAGGTGGCAGTTTAAAGCAGGCTGGTTACGTGGACTTGGAGCCCGGAGAGAATCCGGAGATGTTTGAAAAACGGATTCGCATCGAAATTGCAAAAGAAGATACCGGAGACGGTGCTCTTGTGCTGGTCGATATGCTTGGCGGGACACCTTTCAACAGAGTCGGAATATTGGCAAATGAACTGAACATCGCGGTTATAACCGGTATGAACATGCCCATGCTGATGAGTGTTCTTATGGAACGCAGAGAAGATACGACGCTGCAGAAAATGGCCAACATGGCAAAAGAAGCAGCGATCAAAGGCATTCGACTATTAAAAAAATAAAATGCGATGCAGTACTTTATTCAGCGCAATTACATCTAAAAGAGGAGTGTTCAGATTATGGCATTAATTGCTCTTGCACGTATTGATGACCGTCTTGTTCATGGCCAAGTCGTTACGAAATGGGTCCAAAGGACGAAAAGCAATCACATTATTATCGTGGACGATACACTGGCACAGAATTCTTTTTTGGCCGATGTGTATAAAATGGCGGCCCCCGTCGGAGTTACTGTTTCAGTAAAATCAACCAAGCAGGCTGCAGATGAATGGAAGGAAAATCAATTCGGAGATGGCACAGTGTTGTTGCTTTTTAAAAACCCGCAAAACGTGCAGAAAGCTTGCGAAAACGGTATCCATATAGAAAGTCTTCAGGTAGCGGGGATGGGTTCTGCAAGCGGAAAGAAAGTTGTTTATAAAACGGTAAGCCTTTCCGAAGATGATGCGCAGGTCCTGCAGAAGTTTAGTCAGCAAGGGATTCACGTGTACTTTCAGGCTCTGCCAGAAGATAAGCCGACCGACATCGGCTTTATTCTTAAAAAGCACTTTAAAAATCTATAGATCCGAAGAAAGGACAGGTTTGTCATCAAAATGAAAAGAGGAGGAAAAATTCGATGAGTCAAGCAGTACAGCTAACATTGCTACAGGCATTCTTAATCGCGCTTTACGCATGGTGGAAAGGCTGCCGGTTTGGTTATACGTTAGGTGTAGTTACAATTTTTACACCTTTAACAGCAGCGTTATGGGTCGGAATCGTGTTGCACAACATTCCTGTCGCCATGAAAGTAGGTGCAGCCCTTCAACTGATGTATATGGGTATACTCGCGCCGGGTGGGTCACTCCCCCAGGACCCAGGCATAGCGGCACTGATTTGCTGCACCCTTGCGATCAAAGCAAATCTTCCAGTCGCGGCATCCGCATCGCTCGCAATTCCAATTGGCCTGCTCAGTGTCCAACTTATGAATTTGGAAAGAATAATTAACATAAGCTGGGTACACCTCGCGGACAAATATGCGGAAACTGGAAATACACGCGGCATCTATATGGCTGGTATACTGTTCCCAACGCTCGCGAAATTTGTCATTTATGTAATTCCAGTAACCGCTGCACTATTTTTTGGCACCAGCTACTTTAAGACCTTGGTTGGCATGATTCCACAGTGGCTTATGAATGGTTTAACGGCGGTTGGCGGCATGATGCCGGCACTTGGGTTTGCAATTGTTGTGTCCGTTATCGGGCGCAAGAAACTCTTGCCTTATTTTATACTCGGCTTCTTTCTTGTGGAGTATTCCAAGATTGCAATCCTTCCACTTGCAATTTTCGGCGGAATCATCGCATATTTGCATATCGTTTTTACCAGCAATAAAAACAATAATTTGATGAATGGAGGGAGCGTCAACCATGAACCAGCAGGAACAGGAAGTAAATGAGAGATTGGAAACCAATAAAAAGGGAAGACTATTAACTGCACATGATGTAAGAAAGTCATGGTGGATTTGGTGGTTTACCCTTGAAACAAATGATTCCTATGAGAGATTGCAGGGCCTTTCCGTATGTCTGTCTTTGATTCCGATTCTGAAAAAACTTTATCAGAAAAAAGAAGACTTTAGTGCGGCATTAAAACGACATCTGCAGTTTTTCAATACAAATGGAATATGGGGCAGCATTGTACATGGCATTACGGTCGCGATGGAAGAGCAAAAGGCGATGGGGGCCAATATTCCGGATGAGACTATTACAAGTGTTAAAACAGGCCTGATGGGACCATTTGCCGGAATCGGCGACACGATTGACTGGGCCACATGGTTACCAATTTTAATTGGGCTGTTTATCCCATTGGCAAAAGAAGGAAGTTGGGTAGCCGGTATTGTACCGTTCATTTTGTTCCTTGCCATAACGATTTTTGAAGGGATGACCCTTGACCGGATCGGATATAATGCCGGAATGCATTCTGCAACGCAAATTTTGCAATCAGGGAAGATACAACAGGTTATTATTTTTGCCAGCGTCCTCGGGCTTATCATGATGGGCGGCCTCGCCGCATCCACGGTAACCGTTTCCACGCCGCTCGTTATCAAAACCGCTACGACGAACATTAAAGTCCAGCAGGACATCCTGGATAAAATCCTTTTAGGTATTTTACCGCTGGCGGTAGTGTCCGGAGTTTATGCTTTGATCGATAAAATGAAACTCAGTTATACTACCACAATGTTCATTTTGCTCGGCGCAGGTCTTGTACTTGGCTCTCTTGGCATTTTGTGATGAAACTTTATCCTCCTCTTTATCTTTGGAGAGGAGGTTTCCATCTCTTCGGCTGAAGATTAAAGCAAATTGGACATAATTTCGATAGAGCAAATATTTTTCTGCCTTATGTGACCGAATATTCTGCTGACATCCTGTTTAAATTTGATTTTTTGTTCGTCCTGCTACAATATTGCTTTTATTTAATAAGAGGTGTTTTTATGGCACTATTCCAATGCCATTTCAAATCGTTGGCACTTCATACTTCTACCAGTGTTGCTGTTGTATTGCCAGATGCGGAATCCGGAGAAAGCAAATCTGATCTTAAGAAAGGTCGCAAATATCAGGCACTTTACCTTTTGCATGGACTTTGTGATGATTGGTCAAAATGGGTTCGAAGGACACCCATTGAAAGGTATGCACAAAAATATAATTTGGCCGTCATTATGCCGGACGGTGGCAAAAGCTTTTATACCGATATGCTCTATGGGGGCAAATACTGGACCTATATCAGCAAGGAATTGCCTCAAATTGTGAGAACATATTTTCCCATCTCGGACCGACCAGAAGACAATTTTGTTGCGGGAGCATCGATGGGGGGATACGGCAGCTTCAAGTTGGCCATGAAAAAGCCGGGAAACTTTTGTGCTGCTGCCAGCTTTTCAGGAGCGGTCGACATAGCGCGTTTATTTACCTCCCGTTATCAAGATCCGAATTTAAATTTCGATATTGATTTTCAAAAACTCGGCTATGCAATCTTTGGAGGAACCGATAAAATTCAAGGGACAGAATCAGATTTGTATTGCCTTGCAAAAGAATTAAAGATTTCAGGGGAAAAAGCACCTAAGCTATTTCAGTTTTGCGGGATAGATGACGGCTTATATTCCGATAATTTAGCTTTTAAAAAATACCTGGAAAAGCTTGGATTCGACTTAACGTTCCATGAAGGACCGGGAGGTCACACATGGGAATACTGGGATTTTTGCATCCGGCAGGCTCTTCAGGAATTTCCGCTTTCTGAAACAACGACCGAAGAACGATAAATTTTTAACTTTTGTTCTTTGGCATTTGAAATCTTGGACTGGGCTTGACCAGAATCGACTAAAGTAAAATCAGGAAGATAGAACACAATATCGGCGTTTGTCATTATTATAAAAGGTGTGAAAGCATGAAAGCGGTTCATTTCGGAGCGGGAAATATCGGAAGAGGCTTCATCGGATATTTACTTAGAAAATCCGATTATGATCTGACTTTTGTCGATATATCCGGCGATTTAGTTAAAAACATAAACTCATTGGGAAAATATAAAGTCATTACCCTTGGAAAAACAAAGGCCTTGGAAACTGTGACCGATGTAAAAGCTGTCGAGCTGAACGACGCGGAAAATCTCGTAAAAGCAATCGCTTTCAGCGATCTGATTACTCTTTCAATCGGCGCCAATCATTTGACGAGCACAGGCAAAGTGCTCCAAAAAGCCCTAAGAGTTCGTAAGCGCGTCAATCCTGGGCAGTCTGTGGACATTGTCGCCTGTGAAAATGCGCTTTTTGCCACCGATATTATTCACCGGTCTATCCGGGAAAATGTCGACGACGGTTTTCTTACATATCTTGATAACGCGGTCGGCTTTCCAAACTGCGCGGTGGACAGGATCGTTCCCAATGTTTCCTTTCAAAAAGAATCCCCGATTGATGTTGCTGTGGAGGACTTTTTTGAATGGGATCTAGAAAGCGGCGCGATCAAGAAGAACCATGACATACAAGGTGTGAACTACGTTGAAAATCTCGCGCCGTTTCTCAAACGAAAAATTTTTCTGTTGAATGGCGCTCATGCCTTGATTGCCTATCTTGGATATCGAAAACATTACCGGTATGTCTATGAAGCCGTTCAGGACAGTGAAATCTGCAAGGCTGTCGAAAATTTTCACCGGCAGGTTTCAGAAGCCCTCCATCTTGAATATGGTATGGATCGGGACACGTTGGCCCAGTATGCCACACAGCTGGTTCACCGCTTTCAGAACTCCTATTTACGGGATGACCTTACGCGTGTCGGCCGTGATCCTATACGCAAACTTTCTCATAACGACCGCCTTGTTTCGCCTTTGCTCATGTGCGTGAAACATGGTGTTGATTATGGCGGAATTGTTCTGGCAATCGCCGCAGGATTTGCCTATGATTATGAGGAAGACCCGAAAGCTGTAAAAATCCAGAAGAGTATCCATGAAAATGGCATTGAATCAACTATAGGTACTATAACCAGTCTTCCACGCGATAGTGTGCCTGTTAAGCGGATTGTTGAAGAATATAATAAATTGCTTTAAAACACTTTGGATTTAGGGCAACACCGCACAGAAAAATAAAGTGCGGAAGCCGTGCTGGATACGGTAAAATAAGCGTATGGATAAACAGATGAGTCTGTCCGGCCTGAGCAATGAACTGGCGCAGGTGCGGGCAGAGAAAAAGGAATTTCTGGCGCAGCTTGGGCGAATCGTCCCGTGGGGCAAATGGGAGTCTATAATCCGGCCGTGCTGCTATAAGGGAGAGCGGCAACAAGCCCCATGAATTGGAACGGATGCTGCGGCTGTATCTGCCGCAAAATCTGTACAACCGATAAGGCGCTTATTAAGGGGGATACACAGGACCATAAAAGTTGTACGATAAACGCTCTGAGGCGGGCGGGCGCCCCTGTACGACCACTCGCGAAAACAGGCTGCCGGTTCATTGCCGGCAGCCTTACTTTTATGCTTGTATCGAAGTTTAGTCCATTCCTAAATTACGCCATTTGAGCTATTTTGAAGCATTTTGAGTTGATTTTATAGGAAAAAGAAAAGCCCTGATAAATACTGTAAAATCCAGTGTTCATCAGGGCTCCTGTTTGGTGCCGCTGGCCGGACTCGGACCGGCACGGTGTTGCCACCGAGGGATTTTAAGTCCCTTGCGTCTGCCAATTTCGCCACAGCGGCAAAACGGAATGCTGAAATTATACCATATTCCGTCCGTAAAATCAATTTAATGGGGCAGAATGACCTGGCGTTTTCCATCCGAAAGCCGCCGCGCCCGGCCGGTAAGCGTACGAATTTGGATAAATCTGCAAAAAATACTGTTTACTTTTTCCGCCCGGGATGGTATAGTATCCCTGTAAGCGAAAGCCGTTTCTTCAGCAGGGTTTCCCGGTGCGGAAAGAGGAAAAGTGAATCTTGGCTATGAAGTATCAGAACATTATGGAAGATTTTGTGACCATGAAGCTGGACGAGGTCATCGACGACCTGAACTGCTGCAAATGCGACCAGTGCCGGCGGGATATTATCTCCTACGCGCTGAACCGCCTCGCGCCGAAATACGTCAGCACGGATACGGGCAGGGCGCTCGCAAAAGTCGGGCTGATGTCCAGCCAGGCCGAAATCGACGTGCTCACCGCCATCTATGAGGGCGCCGAAGTGGTCCGGAAGCATCCGCGCCATCCCGTGCCGAAAAAATAGTCACCCCTCCCGCAGCTTCCGCGCCGCCGCCAGCCCCGCGGGGGTTGCGGCGACGCCGCCCTGCCCGGTTTCCCGCAGGGAAGGGGGCATCTGTTCCCCCACGGCGCGCATGGCGTCGATCACCTCGTCGGCCGGGATGCGGCTGCGGATTCCCGCCAGCGCCATGTCGGCGCAGGCGACGGCGTTCAGCGCGCCGACGACGTTGCGGTTGACGCAGGGAATTTCGACCAGGCCGGCCACCGGGTCGCAGACCAGGCCCAGCAGGTTCATCAGCGCCATGGCGCAGGCGTGGGCGCTCGTCTGCGGGGCGCCCTTTTTCAGGCTCGCCAGCGCCGCGGCCGCCATGGCGGAGGCGGCGCCGATTTCGGCCTGGCAGCCGCCTTCCGCCCCGGAAATCGAAGCGCGCGCGGCGATGACCTGCCCGAACCCCGCCGCGACGTAAAGCGCATGCACGATTTCTTCATCGGGAATATTTTCCCGTTCCGCCAGGGGAATCAGCACGGCGGGGAGCACGCCGCACGAGCCGGCCGTCGGAGCGGCCACAATCCGCTTCATGCAGGCGTTGCTCTCGCCCATCCGCAGGGCTTCGGCGGCGATTCGGTCTATCAGGAACCCGCCGACGCCCTTTTTGCTTTTGGCGTACGCGGCCATCTTTGCACCGTCGCCGCCCACCAGCCCGCTGGAGGAGCGCGCCCGCCCGCTGTAGCTCCGGCTCGCGTGCTTCATGGCTTCCCACAGGGCGGCCATCTGCCGCAGGGATGCCTCCCGGCTTTTTCCGCTCTCGGCAAGGTCGTTTCTCAGGATGACTTCCCACAGGGGCAGATGCTGCTTTTCGGCGGCCTTCAGCAGCTCGGAAATGGATTCAGCCGGCATTTTTTTCCTCCTCCTTGTCCAGGTTCAGGTAGGTGATTTTCAGGATGCCGTCCATCTCGGCGAGCGAGGCGAGCGAATCCGCGGGAATCGGCTGGTCGCATTCCAGCACCATCACCGCATAGCCGCCGCGCGTGTCCCGGTAAAGCTGCATGGTCGCGATGTTGACGCCGCGGGCGGCCAGCAGGGCCGTCACCGCCGCCACGTGGCCGGGCCGGTCGATGTTGTGCACCACAAGGGTCGGCCGGTCCCCTGAAAAATTGGTTTCGATTCCGTCGAGCCGGCAGATTTTGACTTTTCCGCCGCCGACGGAGGAGGCCACGACCTCCAGTCTGCGGCCGCTGACGCCCTCCACTTTGAGCAGCACGGTGTTGGGGTGCACGTTCCGCAGGGCGACGGTGCCGACCTGAATGTCCATCTGCTCTTTTGCGGCGATCTGAAAGCTCTCGGGAATCCGCTCGTCGTCCGGCTTCATCCCCAGCAGCCCGGCGGCGAGGGCGCGGTCCGTGCCGTGCCCCCGGCCCGTCGCGGCGAAGGAGCCGTGCAGCAGCAGCTCCGCTTTTTTCGGCTTTTCGCCCAGCAGCTTGCGGGTGATGAATCCGATTTTCACGGCCCCGGCTGTGTGCGAGCTGGAAGGCCCCACCATCACGGGCCCTATGATGTCGAAGATGCTCATTTTTTTTGTTTCCCGGCCTTCCCGGTCCCGCGGCGAGCCGCGGGACCGCAAGATTTGCCTTATTGTATCCCATTCTGCGCCGCATTGCAAGCGCGGCCCGGGCCGGTTCCGGATGCGTGGAAAAACCGGAGGCGCGGGGAAAAAATTCAGCCGCATCCCGGCATTTTTTGACACCTCGGCAATTTTGTATGTTTACTCCGAAAAAATTTCATGCTATAATAACTTTTGTTTTCATATAAAACATATACAACTGAATATTCCCCTTATCAAGAGCGACGGAGGGAACAGGCCCTTTGATGTCCGGCAACCTGCTTTATGCAAGGTGCCAAATCCTGCGGGAAACCGAAAGATGAGGTTTGCGTGCAATACCGTTCGGCTTTCCGAACGGTATTTTTATATTTTATCATAAGTTGGAGGTTCTTCTATGTCAAAACGATTTTTTACATCCGAGTCCGTGACCGAAGGACACCCGGACAAAATCTGCGACCAGATCGCCGACGCCGTGCTGGACGCCATCCTCGCGCAGGATCCGGACGCGCACGTGGCCTGCGAAGTGACCGCGACGACCGGCGTGATTCACGTGATGGGCGAGATTTCCACGAGCTGCTATGTGGACATCCCCTCCATCGCACGCGAGGTCGTGAACGGGATCGGGTACAACAAGCCGGATTACGGATTCGACGGCTCCACCTGCGGCGTGCTGACGTCCATCGACGTCCAGTCGCCGGACATCGCCCAGGGCGTCAACCAGTCCTATGAAGCCCAGAACGGCGCGACGGACGCGGACGACCGCCTCGGCGCCGGCGACCAGGGCATGATGTTCGGCTACGCCTGCGACGAGACGCCGGAACTGATGCCGCTGGCCATCTCGCTCGCGCACAAGCTCTCCAAGCGGCTGGCGCAGGTGCGCAAGAATGGCACGCTCCCGTATCTGCGTCCGGACGGCAAGACCCAGGTCACCATCCAGTACGACGGCGACACGCCGGTGCGCGTGGACGCGGTGGTCGTTTCGGCCCAGCACGACCCGGACGTGACGCTCCAGCAGATTCGCCGCGATATCGTCGAGCATGTGGTCCGCCCCGCGATTCCGGCGAAATGGCTGGACAGCGGCACGAAATACTTCATCAACCCCACGGGCCGGTTCGTCATCGGCGGGCCGGTCAGCGACAGCGGCCTGACCGGCCGGAAAATCATCGTCGACACCTACGGCGGGTACGGCCGGCACGGCGGCGGCTCCTTCTCCGGCAAAGACCCCACCAAAGTGGACCGTTCCGCAAGCTATGCCGCGCGGTACGTGGCCAAAAACATCGTGGCGGCCGGCCTCGCCAAAAGGTGCGAGGTGCAGCTTGCCTACGCCATCGGCGTCGCGCGGCCCATCTCCGTCGCGGTCGACACCTTCGGCACGTCGCAGTACGGCGACGAGGCGCTCGCGCAGGCCGTGCGGAAGGTGTTCGACCTTCGCCCCAGCGCCATCATCCGCAACCTCGACCTGCGCAGGCCCATCTACCGCGCGCTCTCCAATTACGGCCAGATAGGCCGCGAGGACCTGAACGTGCCGTGGGAGCGGCGCGACAAGACGGAAGCGCTCAAAGCGGCCCTCAAAAAATAACAACCGAACCCGATCTCACCCCGCCGCATAGGATGTGGCGGGGTGATTTTATGTCCGTCGTTCTTTTCCGGGTTCTGGTGGCTTTTCTCGCGGTTGTCGGAATCATAGAGCTGCTGCGGGCGGTTCTGTTCTCCCTGCTCAAAACGGACAATCCGGGCAGGTTCTACCTTGTGCTTTCCTTTTCCGGCCACGACGAGCAGGCGGAGGCGGCCCTGCGCAGCGCGTCGGAGCGCGCCCGGTGGTTCTGCGACGACGTGCAGGTGGTCTGCCTGGATGCGGGCATGGACGAAGAGACGCGGCGCATCTGCGAGCTCGTCTGCTCCGAGACCCCCGGCATCCTTCTGATGACGCCGGCGGAGTTTCAGGAGTACTGGTCCGGGCGATTTGCAAATCTTTAGGGGATGGGCTATACTGAACCGGGAATATTTTTGCCGGGAAGGGATTCCATGGAAAGCGGAACACTGCTTGAAATGGCCGGTTCTGTGGAGTCGGTCGTGTTTCGGAACGAAAAAAACGGCTATGCCGTCATCGAGATGAACAACGGGGAAGAGCTGGTCACGGCCGTCGGCACCATGCCGTTCGTGGGCGTGGGCGAGCGGCTGCGCGTCGTCGGAAAATGGGTGAACAGCCAGACCTACGGCCCCCAGTTCCAGGTGCGGTCGCTGGAGCGCTCCGGCCCGGCGGACGCGGCCGCCATCTTAAAGTACTTATCCTCCGGCGCGGTCAAGGGCGTGGGGCCGGGCACGGCGAAGCGGATTGTGGAGGCGTTCGGCGACGGCGCCCTCAAAGTCCTCGAAGAGGAGCCGCAGCGCCTGAGTTCCATCCGCGGCATCACGCCGGCCAAGGCGGAGAAAATCGGCGGGGAGTTCCGCCGGATGGGCGGAATCCGTGAGATCATGCTGGAGCTGGGCGGCTACGGCATCACGCCGGAAGAGGCCGTGCGCGTCTGGCGGGCCTACGGCGCGCAGGCTGCCGACCGCGTGCGCGAGGACCCGTACTGCCTGTGCGGGGAGGGCTTGTCGGTCGATTTTGCGCGGGCGGACCGCATCGCGGCCTCGCTGAACCATCCGGCGGACGACGCCTGCCGCCTGCGGGCGGGCCTCGTCCATGTGCTGAGGCACAACGAGGGGAACGGCCACACCTGCCTGCCGGCGGACAAGCTGCTGCCGGCGGCGGCCCGCATGCTCGGCGTCGGGCTGGAGCTCGTCTCCGCCGCGCTGGAGGACCTCAAAGCGGACGGCAGCCTCGTCTCCCGCGATTTTCACGGCCGGGAGTTCCTGTTCACGCCCGCGCTGTACCGGTCCGAAGTGTATATCGCCGGCCGCATCCGGATGATGCTGCGCTTTCCGGCGCAGCCGCTGACCGGCGTGGACGGGTACCTTTCCGCCGTCGAGGCGGAGCAGGGCATCCGGTACGCGGAGATGCAGAAGCAGGCGGTGCGGGAGGCGCTCTCCAGGAGGATGCTGATTCTGACCGGCGGCCCCGGAACGGGCAAGACCACCACCCTGAACGCCATCATCCGCATCCTGAAGGCCAAGGGGGAGAAGGTCCTTCTCGCCGCGCCGACCGGCAGGGCGGCGAAGCGCATGGCGGACCTGACGGGGCAGGAGGCGAAAACCATCCACCGGATGCTGCAGGTCAAGTGGGACGAGAACGACCGGCCGGAGTTTGAAAAGAACGAGAAAAATCTGCTGGAGTGCGACGCGCTGATTGTCGACGAGCTTTCGATGGTCGACGCCGGGCTGTTCGAGGCGGTGCTCCGTGCGCTGCCGCTCGGCTGCCGGCTGGTTCTGGTGGGGGACTGCGACCAGCTCCCGTCCGTCGGCCCCGGCAACGTGCTGGGGGACCTGATCGCCTCCGGCCTGCTGCCGGTCGTGCAGCTCAAACGGGTTTTCCGCCAGTCGATGAGCAGCCTGATCGTCACAAACGCGCACCGCATCGTGGCGGGGAAAATGCCGCAGCTTGCCGTCCATACGGCGGACTTTTTCTTTCTGCCGTGCCGGACGCCCGCCGAAGTCTCCGACCTGATTGTCGACCTGTGCAGCCGCCGCCTGCCGGCCAGCTACGGCTATTCGCCGATGACCGACATCCAGGTCCTCGCGCCCGGCAGAAAGGGCGCGCTCGGCACCGGGGAGCTGAACCGCAGGCTCCAGCAGGCCCTTAACCCGGCGGACGGAAAGAAAAAGGAAATCACGCTGAACGGGACCCTGTTCCGCGAGGGGGACAAGGTCATGCAGGTCCGCAACGACTACAGCCTGCCGTGGACGCGCGACGACGGCACCTGCGGCGAGGGGGTCTACAACGGCGACCTCGGCGTCCTGCTCGGCATCGACCGGCGCGCGTCCGTGATGACCGTCCGCATGGACGACCGCACCGTCCAGTATGAGCTGGAGGCCGCCGCGGAGCTGGAGCCCGCCTATGCGATGACGGTGCATAAAAGCCAGGGCAACGAATTCCCCGCCGTGGTCATGCCCGTCTTCCGCGGGGCCCCGCAGCTTCAGTACCGCAACCTGCTGTACACCGCCGTGACGCGGGCGAAGTCCCTGCTGATTCTCGCCGGCAGGCAGGAGAGCATCCGCGCCATGGTGGAAAACGACCGCAAGACGCGGCGCTATACCGGCCTGGCGCATTTTCTGACGGAAGGGGCCGGAAATGAACCGGAAGCTTGAAAAGGCGCTGCGGTTCTGCGCGGACCTGCTCTTTCCGCCGCGGTGCGTGCTCTGCGACGGCATCGTCGCGCCCGGCGCGTCGGTCTGCGAGGCGTGCGCGGCACAGCTGGAGCGGGTGGAGAAAACGCCGGGTGTAAATCTGCGCGTTTGCGGGCAGAATATCCCCTGTGCGGTCCTGTATCCCTACGAAGGCCGGGTGCGGGATTCCATTCTCCGCTTTAAATTCGGCGGCCGCAGGCAGTACGCGGAATTTTACGGGGAGCGGCTCGCGCGGGCCGTTCGGCGGGAGCTGCCGCCCGCCGGGCTTGTGACGGCCGTCCCCCTTTCGGAGCGAAGGCGCAGGGAGCGCGGCTACAACCAGTCCGAGCTGGTGGCCCGCCGCGCGGCGGCGGTGCTGGGCCTTCCCTATGCCGCCTGTCTGAAAAAGGCGGCGGACAACCGCCCCCAGCATCTTCTCGGCAGGGAGGAGCGCGCGCGCAACGTGCGCGGCGTTTACCGCCCGCTCGGCGGCTGCGCCGCGGGAAAACAGGTTCTGCTCATCGACGACATCGTGACCACAGGCGCCACGCTGGCCGCGTGCTGCGAGGCTCTGCTCGCGGGCGGCGCGGCGTCCGTCGCGTGCGCCGCGGTTGCGCGAACCCCGGAGGAACGGGTTGAAAAGCGGCCCGCAATGTAATATAATAAAACAAATACGGTGCAGAAAAACTAAAAAACCGGGGAAATGCGGCTTTTCCGGTAAATTTGGACCGGTTTTCGCGGCCTTCCGCCGGTGTCGGCGGCAGGCGGCCTGAAAATGAATGCAAGGGAGTGCTGAGTACGGATATCGCGATAGATCTCGGAACTTCTAACGTTAAAATTTATCTGGACGGAAAGGGAATCGTTCTGAACGAGCCCGCCGTCGTGGCAGTGAACGCCGAAACGAACGCGGTGGTCGCGACCGGCAGGGAAGCGTATGCCATGGTGGGGCGCACCTCGGCCCGGATACGGGTTTCCCACCCGCTTTCCGGCGGCGTGATTTCAGACTTTGACCTTGCGCGGTATCTGATTTCCGTGTACCTCAAGAAAATCAACGCGGGGCGCGTCGTGATGCCCCGCGTGGTGGTCAGCGTGCCCTGCAAGATTACGGAAGTGGAAAAACGCGCGGTGGTGGACGCCGTCAGCGCGGCCGGGATGCGCAAAATCTGCCTGATTGAGGAGCCGGTCGCGGCGGCCATGGGGGCCGGGATGGACATTTCGGCCCCGCACGGCGTGCTGGTGGTGGACGTCGGCGGCGGCACGACGGACATGGCGGTCCTTTCGCTCCGGGGCATCGCCGTTTCGCGCTCCCTGAAAGTGGCGGGGAATGCGTTCGACGGGGCCATCGTCAAATACATCCGCCGCAAATACAACCTGATTATCGGCCAGCGCATGGCGGAGAGTGCGAAAATCGCCGTCGGCTGCGTGTTCCCGCGCAAGGAGCTGCTCACTTTCCGCGTCAAGGGCCGCAACGCCATGACCGGTCTGCCGCAGTGGGTGGACCTTTCCAGCGACGAGGCGCTGGAGGCGCTGATCGACAGCGCCATGCAGATTGTCCGCACAATTCAGGAGATGCTGGAAAAAACGCCGCCGGAGCTGATGGGCGACATCTACACCGACGGCATGGTCCTCACGGGCGGCTCGGCCATGCTCTATGGGCTGGACAGGCTCCTGGCCAAAAAGACGAGGATGAAGGTCACCGTGGCCGACGACCCGCAGGACTGCGTGGCGCTGGGGGCGGGCAAGGCCATCCAGTTTATCGACGACCTCGAAAACAAGGCGTACGGCGTCCCGAACCCGCTGAGCGCGGCCTACTGATGATGCGGCGCGGGGGCCGCATTCTTTTTTTGTAAGCAGAAAAAAGATAGGGCTTTTTTCGGTTGCAATGCGGCCGGGAAAACGTGTATAATAAGGATGCAGAAATCAGTGTTCAATTCTGCGGGAAGGAGAGGCCTAATCATGTTCCCAATCCTGAAAAAGCGCAGGCTGAACGATTCCATGACCCTTATGGTGGTACGGGCTCCTTTGATTGCCAGAAAGGCCCATGCGGGTCAGTTCATCATCTTGCGCGTGAACGAGCAGGGCGAGAGAATCCCGCTGACCATTGCCGACTACGACAGGGAGCAGGGCACGGTGACGATCATTTACCAGATCGTCGGCAAGACGACCCTGCTGCTGGACCAGCTGAACGAGGGGGATTCCATCCTCGACTTCGTCGGTCCGCTGGGGAAGCCCTCCCACCTGGAGGGGTACCAGAACGCCGCGGTCATCGGCGGCGGGGCCGGCTGCGCCATCGCGTATCCGCAGGCCAAGACCCTGCATGCCCGGGGCGCGAAGGTGGACATCATCGCAGGGTTCCGCACCAAAGACCTGATTATCCTGGAGGATGAGATGCGGGCGGCGAGCGACCGGCTGTTTCTCATGACGGACGACGGCTCCAACGGACACAAGGGGTTCGTGACCGACGCGCTCAAAAACGGCGGCGCGACTGACATTACATGCTCTGCGGCGGCAGACAGTTATAAAAAGGTTTATGACGACGTAAAACAGTCAATGGGGAAAAACGAAGGCAGAATTTTTGTAGCGCTTGACGGCGATTCACTTGAAGCCGCCGGCACGGCAAAAAAAGATCTATTAAAGTCAGGCGAAGCCTCTAACGAAAGCATATACGGCGTAGGGCGTACAGATGCGAACGTCGCAATGCTCGGCGACGGAATAATACAGGCCATCGGCGCTGAGGACGAGTACAGCATGGGATACCTCGGCATAAAGATAGCCATTGACGGCATACAGAAAAAGTATAACGAAAATGACATAACGGTTAATTTCATTGTGTCAGATAAATCAAATATGCATTATCCCAAAAACCGGATAAATATGGGTTTAATGAACGCAGGTAAAATCGATCGAATTCATCCCTGTCGGTAATTGTTCCAGATGACTGTCCATATGTATTGTCTGAAGGTATTTCAGACATGATAAACCAATTTTTTGTTACACCATTACTTCTGAGTATCGAATAAGCACCATTTAAAGCGAACTTTAATTGTTCAGGCGTTTCGTAATACACCTCTTCGCTTAACCTGTCCTTCGGAGCAAGATCCAAGAAATCGGAACAAGAATATATGATAAGGAAGATAAAAACCATACTTCCCAATTGCAATATTTTTTTCATAGGAATAATTTTTATAATTAATTATATCAAAAAGTTATATTTAACCCAAAGCTATAAGACTTGGACGTTGGATAAATTCCGTGGTCGGAACCAGGGGTTACCGTATTCTCAGATGTATTAACTTCAGGATTAAAACCAGAATATTTGGTAATTGTAATCGGGTTCTGTGCTGAAAGATATATCCTCAAATTTTCAATATTTACCCTACTAAGAATTCTATTCGAAAAGGAATACCCTAATGTGACGTTGTTCAAACGCAAATAAGAACCATCCTCAACCCAACGACTTGAAACCTGGCTTGTCTGACCTGTGGGGTTTGCATACGCACGCGGCATCCATCCATCCCCGGGTTCTTCTTCTGACTTCCACCGATTCAAAACAGTTCTTAGCTGGTTCTGATTTCCTTCTAGGTTTTCATAATAGCGTTTACCAATATTTAGTATCTCTCCCCCATAAGAGCCCTGTATCAATATACCCAAATCAAAATTCTTGTAAGAGAAAGTATTATTTATACCGTAATAAAAGTCCGGCTCTGCATTCCCAATTTCAGTGCGGTCATCAGAAGTGATTACTCCGTCGTCATTAACATCACGATACATTGCATCACCAACATTAGATGTTGCTTCTTTAGGATTTTCATCAAACATTTTTTGATTCATATAGACTCCCAAATGATCAAATCCGTAGAATGTTCCAAGAGGATATCCTATTTTTAAAACATGGCCCTGACCAGAGGTTTGCGCTGTGTAATAAATCGGATCACCCGCGGGGCCTAATGCCTTCACCTCATTTCTGTTCAACGATAAATTAGCGTTGACCAACCAGGAGAAATCACTGTTGTTAATAATGTTTGCCCCAACGTTGAATTCCAATCCCCAGTTATCGACCTTGCCTATATTCTGGTAAGCACTTCCAAATCCCGTAATCGTAGGAATGGGCACATTCAATAACAGGTCAGTTGTTTTACGACTATAATAATCAGTTCCAACAGTCAGTCTGTTATCAAAAAAACCCATTTCTAAACCCAAATCCAATTGAGATGCTTTTTCCCAGGTAAGGTCGGGATTGGCAATAGAATTCATGTTAGCTCCATTTACGATAACTCCGGACCCACTGCCAAACACATAATTGCTTGTAGCAATTGTCCCGATGGCTGCATAATTGTTTGATAAAGCATCATTACCCGTAACACCGTAACTTGCACGCAATTTCAGATCACTGAACAAATCCAGGTTGCTGATAAATTTTTCTTCTGAGGCCCGCCACATGACAGACATGGATGGAAAATTACCGAACCTGTTGTTCTTCCCAAATTTTGAAGATCCGTCTGAACGGAAAGAAGCAGTCACATAATATTTATTGTTATAATTGTAATTTACGCGGCCAAGATAAGACATCATTGCCCATTCATTCATATTAGAAGATCCCTGCCTGATTTTAGCGTTACTGATCACTTCAATAATGTCATCCGGAAAATCAGAACCGTTAGCATAAGTTTGCTTCCAGGTTTGTTTTTGTACCGTAAATCCAGCAACCGCATCAAAATTATGAACACCATTAAACGTTCTCGCATATGACAATGTATTCTCGTTCAAATAGTTGAACGTTTCTTGCGCATCTGACTGAGCTTCACGATGTTGAGGTAATCCCAACCCCGGATTCCCGGCAATTGGAATTTTACCCGCTGGCCGGAAGAAGTTTCTACTGTAGTTTGTTATCGTTGCACCAAGGGTTGTTCTAAACTTTAAACTCTTATCACTTAGCAATGCAAGTTCTGCATAGGCATTGGTAAATAATTGTAATTGATTTGTTTTATTTTTTATTTCAGTTGCGCTTGCTACAGCGTTGGGTAAACCCGTTACACCATCCCCACCCGCTTTACCGAAATCGATTGAAGAAGCATACACTCCATTTTCATACCTGACCGGTACCCACGGAGCTACAGCAACCGCTTGAATAATTACTCCATTTGTCGGGTGTCCCTCACTAACACCATTAGAGTTTGAATAATTCGGTGCAATATTTACTCCTAAGGTAAGCCTTTCGTTGATTTTGGAATCAATCTTGGCACGAAATGAGAAACGTTCAAAGTTTGTATTAAGAATAATTCCGTCCTGATTAAAATATCCGGTAGAGAAAAAATAATTTATATTATCAGTACCTCCAGAAACATTTAATTGATAATTCTGAACCGGAGCTGTCCTGAAAAGTTCATCCTGCCAATCAGTACCATTCCCTACTGCAGCAACAGCCGCAGGATCATCGTAAAAATCAGGGTATTTATACCTGTAACCGGAAGGCCTATTGACAACAGGATCCGTAATCTTGGCACCCGGAACACTTGCTATATATTTTGCATTAAAGGCTTCTTTGTTTAACTCTATAAACTCCTGTGCATTTAATAATTCCAGTTTTTTAGCAACAGTCTGTACACCTACATAGCTATCAAATTGTACAGTAGCTTTGCCCTGGCGGCCGGATTTAGTCGTAATCAAAATAACGCCGTTCGAAGCTCTTGAACCGTAGATTGCTGCTGCTGATGCATCTTTTAATACTTCTATTGACGCAATATCATTTGGATTAAGGGTAGACATATCTCCCGTGATCGGAAATCCATCTACAACGTATAGAGGGCTACTATTAGCCGTAATTGATGCTGCCCCGCGAACACGAATGATAGCACCTCTCCCTGGCGATCCGGAACCTTGTTGTACGGATACACCACTAATCTGACCGGCCAATGCCTGAGTTGCATTTGAGATATTTAAATCCTTAATATTATTGCTTGAGACCTGCCCAACGGATCCGGTAAGGTCTCTTTTCCTAACCGTACCATAACCAACCACAACTACCTCATCAAGTAGTTCGACATCGGATTGAAGCACAATACGCATATTCGGTTGTGCTACTACTTCAAGTGTTTTTAAACCAACATATGAAACAACCAATACATTGGTCCCTGTCGGAACAGTTAGAGAAAAGTTCCCATCAATATCTGTAACAGTACCTTGTCCTGTACCTTTAATTTGAATTGATGCCCCTATCACGGGCTCACCGGATTCTTCCAAAACAACCCCTTTTATTAGAGTTTGTGCTAACATTAATCCTGTATTCAGCAAGAATAAGGAAAATAAAATAAAAGTAAACTTTTTCATAAGCAAATAATTTTCAATTTCATAGTGTAAATAATTTTGAGAAAAATTAATTTAATTGTATCTCTTCGTGGGTATTTTATTGATTTATATTTTTAATCCTATCTATCGTTAATTAAAGGCTGCGTAACATTCTTTAATCAGAAAAAAATCCTGTAGCATTACACGGCGCAAAGTAATCATTTAAAAAAATTTAAAATGATTGGTTTTGCGAAACAACAGCCTCAAAAAACGCAAAAAAAATTGCAAAATATTTTATTTAATAACTTACTTCAACCTCCGTATCTTAACGTTTTTATACCAAATTTCAGATCCGTGATTCTGAAAATCGATGTGGCCGAATGAGGATTTCATAAAAAAAGGATTATCTTTCCATTTTGAGTCTGCAATTTTCGACTTCCAGTCTTCAGAACCAATTTGGCACTGCATAACTACAACCTCATTTACCCAGTGGGTTATCAAACCGTTTGAGATTCTAATCCTGCCACTGTTCCATTCCTTGGCAGGCATAATTTTTTTATCAGTTGAAGGAGGATAGACATCGTATAGTGATCCTACCGATGTTTTACTAAAATTTTCATCCTCTCCATATACCTGATATTCTGCACCGGTTTGATATGGCTTCTTCCACTGAACTCCTTCTCTAACCCTATAGATTACACCACTATTCCCTTTTTCCGGGATTCTCCACTGAAATTTAAAATCAAAATCACCAAATGCATCAACTGTCATCAGATCATCTCCCCCTGAAGTTCCATTGCAATAAATTGCATTATCGTTCACCGACCAGGTCTTTGGTGTATCTCCATTGTACGCTTTCCAGCCTTTTAAAGACTTGCCATCGAATAACAACTCCCAACCTTGTTCGAACTCTTCGGGTGTCAGGATATTATCCTTATCCTGAGCTGATAACAAAATGGAGAAAAGGAATAAGAACGTAAAAAAAAATGTTGATTTCATCGTGTTAATATTTTTATAATGTTTTTTATAAATTCCATCCGGGACGGTAATTGTGTTTGATCCATTGTTCACACATATTAAGTGCATTCCATTTTATCCATTTTTGAGATTTCTGTTCCACACTTCTGGTAACAATATCACTAGAGAAAGGTGTTAATTCAGCGGTAGTTAGCTCTTCGTTTGGGGAAATATTGGTTACTTGCATCTTTTCACTGTCCCATAAAAGTGTCTTTTGAAGTGATTGCAACCTTATACCCAGATTTCCCATTACAACCATTTCGTTGAAGGGACCTGCATAACTGAAATCCGAAGAAGGTTGTCCACCATTTTTACAGCAATCAACAAAATGCATTTCATGTCTGCCTCCTCCTAATGGATTATCGGGGATTCTTTTCAAATCTACCTTGACCTCAGGAATAAAACAGGAGCCGTTTCTATATGTTTTCCAATTTTTACCATAATCTTCAGCAATGAGGATAGCCTCTGAGCCAACAAGCATAAACCCTCCCCCGGGGTTCATGGGAGCATCTTCAGGGAGATTATAGGGGCGTGAGGGCATCAAACCTCCGTCATACCACGTCAATTCCAGTTCGGGCAGTTGACAGTAGGGTAAATTATCTCTGGCGGGAAATTTGTAACTAACTTTTGCCGATATAGGCGCACTTTGTGTATTAACAAGAGATGATGCTGCTTGGAATGCAACAGGTTGTCCGAGTTTTAATGCATAATAAGGTACATCCAGCAAATGACATCCCATATCGCCAAGAGCTCCTGTACCAAAATCCCACCACCCTCTCCAAATCCATGGATGATATTCAGGATTGTATTCTCGCATGGGTGCAGGACCTATGAACAAGTCCCAGTCTAGTGAATCCGGAACAGGTACTTTTATTAAAGGCTTTGGCATACCTTGTCTCCATATGGGCCTGTTTGTCCACACATGCACCTCACGTACGGTACCTAAACAACCACTTTGTACTACTTCTGTCACCTCATACACGGTGTCAGAAGAATGGCCCTCATTTCCCATTTGAGTTATTACTCCTGTTTTTTTTGCTAACTGAGAGAGATATCTTGATTCCCAAACAGAATGAGTCAGAGGTTTTTGAAGATAGACATGTTTACCTAATTCCATTGCGGCTGCAGCAGTTACAGCATGTGTATGGTCAGGTGTAGCAATTACAACTGCATCAATGTCTTTTTGTTTCTCCAGCATTAACCGAAAATCTTTATATCGGGAAGCCTTTGGATAAGATTTGAAAACATCCCTGGCGTAATTGTAATCACAATCGCATAGAGAAACAATGTTTTGCCCGACCATATTTCTCAGGTTCACTTTTCCTTTGCCCCCAATACCGATTCCAGCAATATTAAGCTTATCGCTCGGAGCGACGTGCCCTAATCCCGAGACAGCATAACTTGGAAGAATAGTTAACGATACGCCGGTTACGGCCACATTCTTTAAAAAAATCCTTCGTTTCATCTATTAACTAATTTATTTAATTGGCCAAAAAAATATAAAAAACTGATTATCAAATAATTAATTGGAGTTTTGCAAATTTAAGCAAATTACAGTACTTTACCTTTTTTCCACCCAGATAGGAGAACTCCAAGCCCATTGCTGGTTTTTTTGTCTTACGCGCACATAGTAGTAATCGATCTCTCTTTCTGCAACAGTATCTTCCATATAATGTTCTACCTGAAAAGCGTTTTCAGGGATTGCCCTGCCGAACAATATTGCTTCACTCAACCAGCCTATCATAAAGTGTGATTTTGAACCTTGTAATAATTCTCCGATAGAATGCGTGATCTTTTTCCCATTGAAATCGGACGTTAAGTTTCCCGCTTTAGGCATGGTTACATCTAAAATAACACCCTGAACTGTCGGAGTCATAGTATTGGGGTTCTTGGTGCTATACACATCCAGTATTGTTTCTTTTTCAGAAGAGGATAAAACCCTGTTTACCCGGGTCTTAAATGCTTTCTCGCCAGGCTGGGGAGAAGTATATGCCGCTCCTCTGAAACAGGGCGTTATCCTATTTATTATCCCTTTATCAATTGATAATCTACCGTTCCAATGTACATATTCTTCTTCACGGTTCCATCCGAATTCTACTTTTATTTTACATCTCACCGGATCTTCCTTAGGTACCGTGGGAATAAGCGGCCCGTTCATGCGTGCGATGCATTTACCGTTCTTGATAATATCTACGTAATCAACCGAATTCTCTCCCTCTACATTCAGGTAAATTCTTCGACTGTTTCCTCTGATGACTTCGCCCATGATGGCGTCGTTGATCCGAAAATCTATCTTTATCTTGTCACCCGTGGCACATCCTACATTTCTGTTCTGCAAAGCATGCCAAATATCATCACGTTTGAGGGAAGGGGCGAGGGCCATCACCCGTCCGTCACCATAGCTTCCGGGGTAGCCGGCATGTTGATCCGTAGAGCCGATAATTCCAAATT
>ENA-UOOK01001968-UOOK01001968.1-fermentation-metagenome-genome-assembly--contig:-NODE-1968-length-26074-cov-9.124755_pt1 | contig 26074 bp, 26 predicted proteins | sample MGYA00245777_ERZ724023 | MGnify/ENA primary metagenome ERZ724023 (study PRJEB28704, sample SAMN03018312) | fermentation metagenome | biome: anthropogenic terrestrial biome; feature: soil; material... | reverse complement strand
TCATGCTGTCAACCCTTCCTTATTATCCTTATAAATACAGTGTAACATAAAATTATAAAAACATATTTTTTACACAAAAAAAAAGATACTGGCTAGTAACCAGTACCATATTTAACTATCCTAATTTACCTTTTAAATCAACTAACTGTTGTAATAACAACACCCTATCTCGGCTATCCTGTGATACTAAGGCTTGTTTTTGGTCATATGACTTACTAATACTTAGTAGGTTAATATCTTTTTCAATCTTGGGTCTAATAGACTCATATTCTTTAACAATATCATGAAGCAGTTCATTATAAGTTTCTTTATCAATATCGCTATAGTCATTTTCTAAAACTTTAACATGTAGTGCTTGAATCTGCTTTTTATCTACTGTGATATGAGGAAGACTATATAAAATTAATGATTTAGTATCATTTTCTTCAACTACCATGGGAGTCAGTTCTTCCTTTTCTAACAGAGTAGTTAGAACTTTATCATAATCAATGTATGCCTTAACATTAGGAGCAACACCTAGTAAGTTAATTACAAAAGTTTTTAAACGGTCTCTAACGAGAGTAGTAGAGAAAGTATCTGCTAGTGTAAACATTGTATGTGCATTACTAGGAGCAACAAAGTTATTATAGAAAACTTCTGCTTTAGTATTAACTCCTTGTTCAGCAAAGTATTTAAGTGAAAACTCTTTATCTAATTTACTAATCGGAGTAATGTTTAACCCAGTCAAAGCTTTAGTAAAACTAGGAAAGTCTTCTTTGACATTATTTAAGTCGGTTTTCTTTAACTTTGTCATCTTCCTTATCTGCCTCCTTAATTTGTTCTTGTAACTGTTCATAAGCTTTTCTATTGGCTTCCTCTACATCTTTAGTAGCCTTGTCCCAGTCTTCCTTAGTAGCACCCAGCTTATCCATTACTTCCTGAGCAATTAACCAATTCTTTTCCATTGTGTTAACCTGACGCATAGTTGGCATCATTACCACATTCATACCCAAAAGAAACTCTTGTAAGGATAAATTATGGTTTAATAAACTATTAATTTTTTCTTGTTCCTCTTTAGATAACCCAGGGTTAATTCCACTATAAATTGCTACTGCTTCTCTAAAATCCTGTTCACTAATCTTTTCTTGTTTGTGTGTTGCCATCTTCCTTATCCTCTTCTTCCTGTAAACTATATAATTCTTGTACTTGTCTTAGTATATCAGATTCTTCTTGCTCTGTCAAGATTTCCCTCTTAACTAAAAGTTCAATTAAGAATCCTGTTAAATCCATAGAAGCACTTGACTTGTTATCATTATAATCATTAACCTGTTGTATTGTAGTAGACAGGTCATGAATAATACCTAGGATAACATCATATGCTTCTACATAAGTTACTTTTTCCTTATCGTGTTGACTAATAACATCTGTTACTTGTCGTTTATCTAGTTGTTCTGTTTGATACTTTAGTCTAAAGAAATCTTCGAATCCTAGGTCTGAAATATTGTGCTGACTTACTGCCAATTAATGTTTCACCCCTTTCAAATAGAAATTTACCATGTTACCAAACTGAAATTTATCCGTAAATAGAGTAGCTTGCTTTAATAGCTTCCAGGTTCCCTTACGACCTAGGTCATTAGCATCTTTAAAATAGTCAGGGTTATTTACCATAAATACTTTATCAGGACTAAAACCTTTTGCTATTATCCTATGAGCTAATTCCCATTGTTCCTGACGTGCATCAGTATCTAAGAATAAAACAATTGATGTTGGATTATATGACAAAATTAAGTCAATTTGTTCATCAGTAATTTTTTTACCATAGGTGGCGATACTAGCAATTCCCTTATGCTCTACCATTAAGCTATTAAACAAACCCTCTGAGATTACACACCTTTTGTTATTAACTAAAGCTGACTCATTCCACACAGAGTTATTTTTAGAATAATTATTTTCCTTAGCTGGAGCATTTAAAGACTTAATATAATTGACCTTGTGTTCCAATAAACAGGTTTTCCTTTCCCATTGTGAGTAACAAACACCAAAGAGTTAATAACCTTAATTGTCCTACCTAAGCTAGTTTCAATTTCTCCATAAATACAATACCTAATATCATGCTTGTATATCTGGTCTAAAGTAATCTTACGATTATATAAATAAACAAAGAATGGAAATGCTTCTGGATTATCCATATTATCAACTAGATGGTAGGTGTTAGTGGGCAATTTAGGCATTCTTAAATGAGTTTCTTGCTTAGTGGGGTCTCCTAGTAAATTAACAATACTTTCAAACAAGTTACCATTAGCTTCATAGTCCTTTACCGCCTGACTATCCATAGAATAACTAGTATCGGCTAACATCTGCTTGGCTTCATTAAAAGTTACTTGATTATATTGTGCTACAAAGCTTACTAGGCTTCTCCCCGCTGTCTCACAAATAAAACAATTCCAATAACCCTGTGGTGACATCCCAAACTTCTTACGTGTTTCCCCACAAAAAGGACATTGTGTGGCTATGTCATCACCCGACATTGTATAATCAAATCCTGTTATATCCAGGTATGATTGTTGGTTATTTGATAGCAGTGTTATCAACCCCTGTGGATAATTCCATTAACTTAGCATCTGTAATTTTACCCATAATATGATTCATAGTAAAAGCTACTCCTAAATCAATTAACATTCTAGCTTCATTATCACTAGCATAACCATAACTATTTTTATCTAATTTACGTTCATGCTTAGGATTTAATTTTTGTTGTTTATCTAATAAATCATTATCTATAATGTCTAAAGTATCACTAATTAATTTGGAGTTATTAGCAATATCTTCTGGAGTATAAGCTTCATTCCAGGTTACTAAACCTAAAGTTTTAAGCTTATTTTCCATAGCTTTATTGTCTTCTAAAATAAAATTATGTTCTTGCACTGGTTGTCTCTTAATTGGGTCATAAAAATCTTCTAATTTATACGTCTTTTTATCTAATAAATCTTTAATATAGTCAGGCGCACTAGAATCAGCCTTTAAAATAAATTTATCTGCGGTACTATTATAGAAATAGTCTAGGTAAAAATATAATGAGTACCAGCTATCCATATCATCAGCAGGTAAGATATAGTCATTGCTATTTCCTACCCGTGTACTTGCTGTTACGTGAACCATTACTCTTCCATTCTTTACAAAGAACTTTGTTTTAATTCCATTATCTCGATTTTCATTAAATCGTGTCATTTTTATTCCTCCCTTTAATTTTTGTTACAGACGCTAAGCACTTTTATCCGTGCAAAGCGTTTCGGATATTAAACCCTCATCAGTGTAACTTTAACAAATTTAAGTGAATATCCTTCTGGTAAAGTAGTAGACCCTTCTGGTAATCTACCCCCAATCAATTGGGCGACTATTAATATATCGTTATTAGTTAATGATATATTAATACGATTTGAGTCAATGTAAAATCCTAGTTCATTACTTAATACATTAGCAGTATCAGTATGTCCTATGGAATTTATAAAAGTCCCTGATAACATTTCTTTTACTTCTCCCACTTTAAGCGGGGTTATAGTCAAGTTATTTTCTTGACTTAAATTTAACATTTGTAATGAAAATGCATTTGATAAATAAATCATATTATCCTCCTTAGTTTTTTTATATTTCGCTATTCAACAAGTCGATAGGCGTCATGCGACCATATTCCCCGGTCGCAATAAGTTCCCCGTGCTCGTTGATGTCTAAATATTCAACCTCGTACCATCCGTGAAAACTATCGTAATCACTTATTAACTCAATCACACCGTTAGGTGTAGTGATTACTGTACCTTTCTTTAAATCGTACATTTTCTTTTTAATTTCCATTTTATCCTCCCATTAATTTTTTTGCCTGCCCTTTAATATATCATATTGCAAAGACATATAGTCTTTGCTTCATTGATTGTATTCATTATATCATTACCATATAAAATAAATCAAGTTATATTAAGATTGAATTGATAAAACCTTAACATAATAAATGCATATTATTTGCTAATAATAATGTGGGGTGAATTGATGATTAAAAAAATTTTAATTTTTACTACAAAACTTATAAATAAGACTATAGAAGACAATATATTTGCGCTAAGTGCTCAATTATCATATTATTTAATATTAAGTATTTTCCCGTTCCTTATTATGGCAATATCTTTGCTGTGTGGTTATAGTGAATATATATACAATATATTAAATACATTGTCCAATGTGATTCCTAAAGAGGTGCACAGTATTATTTACAATGTATTAAAATACTCTGTAGGCAGCTGCAGCAAGCCTTACCTGACAATTAGCATGCTCATTATATTATGGTCGGCTACTTCGGGTAGTGCAGCTATTATAAATGGAATCAATATTGCTTATGGATTCAATACCAAAAAGCATTTCTTGTTTTTAAGGGTAAGAGGAATTTTGTTTACTTTGGCTTTGATGATTTCAATGCAAATTGTTTTTGCCGTTATTGTTGCAGGAAGATCTTTATTGATCTTCGTTAAAGAAATATCCATTTTTGATGGCTATAATTTTATGTTAATTGATATAATGAGATTTGCTTTTGCATTTTTCGCAGTATTCATTATTTTATTAGCTTCTTATAAATTTTTGCCCTATGAAAAGGTTAAATTTTCATACGCATATCCGGGTGCTATTTTTGCGGCAGCGGGTTCAATAGCCGGTTCTTACTTATATTCCCGCTATGTAAGTAATAGGGTTGTCTATATAAGTTCCATTTATGGAAATTTGTCCGGATTATTTGTGTTTATTATATGGATTTATATCTTGTCAATTATTTTTCTTATGGGTGCTGAAGTAAACTTCTTTGCAGCAAAACAAAAGAATGGTGTTAACGGGAAATGAGAGACAGGGGGATGAATCTTTCTACGAAAGACGAGGGAAGACGAGGGAAGACGAGGGGACGTTTCATCTGTCTTTTCTCCCTTTAATATTTCATTATTTTGATGCTCTAAAAATAAAGTATCCGGATTTTTTATTTGCTGTTTCACAGTTTCCAAATAAGTTTTCAAGTTTTGCTTTTGTGCTTGGGGCTCCTTGTTTCTTTTGAACTACAACATAAAGCCTGCCTTCTTTGTTTAAATGTTCATATGCACCATCATAAAATGAAAACACAACATCTTTACCTGCTCTGATAGGAGGATTAGTCATAATAATATCATAATTATCCTTAATATTTTCAAATGCAGAGGAAGCTAATACTTTGATTCTATCATCAACCTTATTTTCCTTTGCATTCATCCTTGACAACTCCAAAGCTCTTTCATTTACATCGCACATAGTAACAGTAGAATTATGGAAAAACTTTGCTGCTATAACGCCCAAGGGTCCGTATCCGCAGCCTAAATCTAAAATACTGCCGTTGAAACCTTTATTTTCACTTATAATTGTCTCTATTAAAAGCATGGAGCCGAAATCCACTCCTTTTTTGGAAAAAACACTATTGCTCGTATAAAAATAAAAAACTTCTTTTCCCACATTCCATTCAAATTTAAAAATTTCCTTTTCAGTTGCAGGATTTTTAGTAAAATATTGTTCCATTTTTCCTCCAAAAGTCCAGAGGTGATCCAGAGGGGACGGTTCTCCCTGGACACCTTTACCAATGGTTATCACATTAAATATTCCCCATCTTCATTTCATTAAATATTTTTAGCACTGTACCTTTACTTATATTTATCATTGCAGCTATTTGTCTTGAAGAGAGATCAAATTCCTCTTTTAAGTAAATTATTATTTTATTTCTTATATTGTGGTTTTCTTTTATTGATAAATCTTTAATACATAGCCTCTTTAATGATAAAATATTATCTAAAGCTTCCATAGCTTTCTTTTCTTGTTCTATTCTTAAATCCTCATTGCTTTTTTCTATAAAATCAATAAATTTAATATCACAATCCAAACTGCTAAAATCAATAAATTGTTCAATTGCTATTGTTATATTTTCAGAAAAAACATTTAATACTTTATCAGTTATTAAGCTATTGCATTTCTTTGTACTGATATAATCATTATAACTGCTCCACAAATACTTTTCCGGTGAACTTACTATACCTGCTTTTACTGGATTATTATGTATATACCGTACAGCTGCCAACAAATAATCATTATTATCTACAATCTCACTTACAAACCTATCCTGAAACAAATGCCCTACTCTTTTATATTTCTTATTGAAGTGATATGCAATACTTACATTTATTCTTTTCATTAATCTTGCAATATTACATTCCTTTTCATGTAACAATAAATGAACATGATTGTTCATTAAACAATAAGCATAAATATCTGTATTTTCTTCAGAAGCTTTCTCAAACAGAGTAAAAATAAAACGTCTTCTGTCATCATCATCAAGGAATATCCTTCTTTTATCGTTACCGCGCATCATAATATGATAAACACCTGTATCGCTGAATATTCTTGCTTGTCTTGGCATACTAACACACTCCTTAAATTATCTTATTGTAACAAAAGGATTATGCTCTGCTCTGTTGTAATTATTGTTGTTATAACCATATATCATTAAAATATTTATGTCAATGCTAATTTACCAAGTAATGGATATTTATAAAAGTATCTTTCTAATCTTGAAATAGATATAATGCAAGTTTCCCATAATGCTTTGGGAGGGGCTTGCCCAGAAAGAACTATCCCTACTGGTTAGAAGAGATAAAAAGGATTGTCCTGATTCGGATCATTATACTGTCTGCAATCGTCTAACCATTCATCCATATTATCTTTGATCGTATCAGTAAGTTCTTTATAATCCTCTTTGTCCACCTTATTATGTTCTAACATACATTTATAAAACTTCTTCAAACTGGATGCCGTTTTCTTAATAGATGACGGTGTGGACCACATACATTTCCTAATAAAAAAATCTCCCAAAAACATATCAACCCAATAACAACCTTGATTCATAGGAATTGGTTCTTCACGAAGCAAGAAATCATTGATGTAAAAATCAACATTGTCCAAATTTGATCGAATTGTTTTTTCTGAAAGACCTTTTTCAATCATTTCCGATAAAAATATTTGAAGATATTTTTCATTCTCACTTCTAATTCTCTCACATTCCTTTTCATATTCTACAAAATTCATAATTTCTCCTTTTCAAACAATGTCTATGTTTTCTCATCATCAATGTTTATATGTTCTTTTTAATTAATTATATATTCTAACTATATCGCTGTAAAGTGATATTAAAGTAATTATGCAACTTGCTTTATACTGAAAATAAAATGTTTCAATTACAATTGAAACATTGATTGACCCGTAGGAACTGTCCCCACTGGTCATGGAAAGAACCGTCCTCACTGGTCTTGAGGGTTCGTTTTTCACTTCCTGAAATTAATAAACCCCTTGTATTCTTTTGAAAACAAAGGGTTAGTTATAAACGTTTCAAAGTTAGAAATTAATATGCATAAATCATTCTGCCGTATTGAACAGATACAGGCTTTGATAAAATCCATTGATTCGTTGTGGAGTCATCATAATAAAACAATGCTCCGTTTGTGTTGTCAACTCCGCTTAATGCTTCCTTTGCAGCTTTGATACATTCTTCGTTAGCAGTTCTTTTAATCCAGCCGTTTTCAACAGGAGTAAATTGGTAGTATCCATTAATATTTTGATTAATTACACCACTTATTGTAGGTGCAAACAAACCGCTTTTTACTCTGTTCATAACAACTGCTCCAACAGCAACCTTAGCTTCATAGGGCTGACCTTCTGTTTCGGCCATTATTAATCTTGCCATCAAATCCAATTCTTCAGCAGTATAGTTTTGAGGCTCATTTTTTGGCTCTGCTTTAATTTCAGTCAGTGGTAATGGAATTTCCAAAACCTGTCCGGGATATATGTAATTTGTCCAAATGTTGTTGGCTTGTCTTAGACTGAATAATGAAATATTATATTTAAGTGATATTTTATATAGTGTATCTCCACTCTGGACTATATGTTTTTCTCCCGGAATATTGATTATTTGACCAATATTTAAGTCATAGCTTTTTAAATTATTTGCTGCCATTAAATTTGATACTGTTGTGTTGTAAGCTTGGCTGATTTTGTACAAGGAATCACCTTTGACAATTGTGTGAGTTGCTGCATAAGTATCTGCTGATACGGACATGGAAAGTCCGATAGTTAAGCTTGCGGTTAATAAAATTGTTCTTAAAGCCTTTTTATTCATTTCATCCTCCTTACGCCTTCCAGAACCCTGCCCGGTACCCTTCTTAGAGATTCGGCTGATAAAATTGTAATAAACATTTAATATTGAATCAATGGAAAGACTTTCAAATCAAGGGTATTTAACACATGCATTGAAATATATTCTTTAGGCGGAAAGGGCATCTTATTAAAATAACGTTGCAATCGCAACGTTGCCTTGGATAAACATTTTTTAACAACCAAATATTAACGTTTTCTTAAGTAACAACTCCCCCGTCCTCATGCCACCCGTCCTCATGCCACAAAAAGAGATTCTGAATTTTCAGAATCTCTTTAAAAATTGTCCAGAGAGAACCGTCCCCTATGGGTCAGTTCCCCCGTCCCCTTGTTATTAAACAGCTTTGATGCAGTTTTCTTTTAGTCTTGCCAAGTATGCTTTTTCTACTGTGTCGAATACTTCGTATTCCCTTTCCTTGCTGTTTAAAGAAGGTACATAGAGTTTAACTTTTGCTTCCTCTTTAGAATTTTCTTTGTATACTGCATTTAACAGCTCGGCTAATTTAGCAAACATTTCAAGGTTTGACATTCCTGTTAATGGTTTTATTGCTTGAACTACATTTCTTACGGTGCCGTCTGCGCTTACTATTGTACCGTTGCTTTCAGCAATGCTGCATAGTGGAAGCACATATTCGGCTTTGGCTGTAGTTTCATTTTCCATTATATCAAATGCTGCAAAGAATTTAAGATTGCCCGCTGCTTTCTTAAGCTCAGGAACATTTCCTAATACATCTTCGCCTATTACTACTAATCCTTTCAGCTCATTGTTTAACAAAGCTTTCTTGATTTCCTCCCCAGGTGTTCTGAAGCCAATGTTCCAAGCTCCCTGGCTGTTTGCTTTAGCTTTTAGAACTATCAAGCCTCTGTGAGGACGTCTATCGTTTCCTGCTAAAACGGTTATATCAGCCAATACCTTCAGTGCTGCTTTCGGAACTGTGTTTTCATCTGCAACAATGATTGGTTTTTTAGCTTTCTTGAAGGCTTCTGCAATCTTTAAAGCTTCAGGAAGAACTTCAATTTTATCTAATACCTTAATCAGCTCTTCTCCATTTTCATAGCCGCTGATTGTTTCTTTCTTAATAACTCCGTTATCAACCAATGCTTTCAGTACTCGTGTAAAGAACACTTCATATTCTGTTACGTCTGCTTTTACTGCAAAATTATCAAGCTTTGTTTTAATTGTTGATGCAGAAATTATTTTCTTGGTATTTGACAATCTTCTGAGTTTCATTCCTGCTGCAGGATGATGCTCGTACAGCTGTCCTGCTGAAATTATCAAATCAGCATTGTCCAATTCTTCAGCTGTTATAGTAGATTCATTCCTGCCAAATACTGCTTCGATGCCTGCTTCCGGCTCAATCATAAATGAACCTTTATACGAAGTATTTAATTCATCTGCCACAGCCTTGATATATTTGAATTCTTCATTTGTTAACTTAGGTGATACCACAAATGCTATTTGGTCATCGCCATACATATTTTGTATGCTTCTTAAGCGTTTAGCTGTTTCAAATAAAGCAGTATTAAGTGCTGCAGGTTCATAGTTTCCTTTTACCTTAACTTTTGGCTGAAGGAGCCTGTTTTCATTGTTGATATGCTCTATACCAAACTTACCCTTGCCGCATGCAGGTATTTCATTTTCCTTGCCGGAAGCAAGATATACCATGTTATCCTTGTGCTCATATACAATTTCGCATCCTACTGAGCAGTAGCTGCACACTGATTTGGTCTGTGCTAAGTTTAGCGGAATTTCCTTCATATTATCTCTTCTGTCAAGCCAAGCACCTGTAGGACATACATCAATACACTGACCGCAGGAAATACAGCTTGTTGCTTTTAATTCCTGCTGGAATGCAGGAGCTATAAATGTTTCATTTCCTCTTTCAACAAAGCCTAATGCTGATGCTCCTACCCTTTCATCGCATGTACGTACGCAAAGTCCGCAAAGTATACATTTGTCAACATTCTGCGAAATAAACGGATGGTCGGTTTCTTTGAATTTCTTTTCATTGTCTGCATGATATTTTTCAGTATCAACTTCATACTTCTTAATATAGTCAACCAACTGGCATTCAAAGTAATCTTTACAGCCGCATTCAAGGCATCTTTGTCCTTCTCTCACTGCTTCTTCTTCTGTCATTGTAGGAAGTATAGGCTGGAAATTATGCCTTCTTATTTCGGCTTCAACAGTTCTGTGAGGAACTCTTGGAATTCTTTCTTCGTCAACATAGTCTTCATCTGTTACTTCAGTATATACTAAGGGCAGGTTCTTGTATGGAATCATTTCTCCTGCAAGATAACTGTTTATAACTGCTGCAGCACGTCCGCCTTGTGCAACTGCGTCTATAGCTATCTTAGGACCTGTTGCGGCATCTCCTCCTGCAAACACACCTTTAATATTTGTTTCAAAAGTGCCTTCGTTTATTACTATGTTTTTCTTTCTTCCCTGTCCTACGTTAATATTGCCGCAGTCAACCTCCTGACCTATTGCCGCAATAATGGTATCTGCTTCAAATTCTACGAATTCACCGGTTGGCACAGGGCTTTGTCTTCCTGATGCATCCTTTTCACCAAGAACCATCTTTTCACATTTAAGTCCGGTTACTTTTTCTCCGTCAGTTAATACTAATGAAGGTGCTGACAAGAATGAGAATATTACTCCTTCTTCTTTTGCTTCTTTAATTTCTATTTCTTCAGCAGGCATTTGCTCTTCACTTCTTCTGTACACAACTCTTACTTCTTCCGCTCCAAGACGTATGCTTGTCCTTGCAACGTCCATGGCAGTATTACCGCCGCCTACTACTATTACTTTCTTGCCTATTTTTACAGGCTTGTTTTCTGCTACTTTTATTAAGAAATCAATTCCCCCGAGTACTCCGGGAGTGTTTTCTCCTTCGCATCTCATAGGCGAGCTTTTCCATGCTCCTATTCCAAGGAACACTGCATCGTATTTATCCTGCAAATATTCCAAAGAAATGTCTTCACCGACTTTTACGCCGTAATTGATGTTTGCACCCATTTCTTCAATAATTGCAACCTCCGCATCAACTACGTTTTTCGGAAGTCTGTATTCGGGAATACCATATCTCAGCATTCCGCCGGGTTTTTGCATTGCTTCGAATATATCTACTTCATGTCCGTCAATCAGCAGATAATATGCTGCAGATAGTCCGGCAGGACCTGCTCCTACTACAGCAACCTTCTTGCCTGTTGCAGGTTTTAATTCAGGAATATACGGGTTGCCTGTATTTAAATCATAATCTGCTGCAAATGTCTTTATGCATGCTATTGATATTGGTTCTTCCACATGCTGCCTGCGGCATGCTTTCTCGCATGGATGAGGGCATACTCTTCCTATACATGCAGGCAAAGGCAATTTTTCTTTTATCAGTTTTAATGATTCAACATACTGCTTATTGGCAACTAAACCGACATATCCCTGTACATCTGTATTTGCCGGACAATTTAATGTACAAGGTGGTTTACAATCTCCTATATGCTGTGAAACCAATAAATTAAGCGCATTGTTTCTTGCTTCTATTACTTTTACAGTGTCTGATCTTACAACCAGTCCGTTAGAAACGGGAGTTGCACATGCTCTTGCTATTTTAGGCTGTCCCTCAATTTCTACAATACATAATCCACATCCTGCGTACACTTCCAATCTTTCATCAAAACACAGGTGCGGAATCTCTATGCCATTTTCTAAAGCTGCTTCAAGTACTGTTTTCCCAGCTTCAGCTGCAATTTCTTTTCCATTTATATTAAGTTTTACTAAGGCCACGGCTAATCCTCCTTCTTAATTTTTTTGTACAGCGCCAAATCTGCATACGCTGTAGCAATTTCCGCATTTAATACATTTTTCTTGATCTATTTCATGAGGATTTTTAACAGTTCCTGAAATACAACTTACAGGACACTTTCTTGCACAAAGAGTACATCCTGTGCATTTATCCTTGTCAATTTCATAAGTTAATAAAGCTTTACAATGCTTTGCAGGACACTTCTTATCCACAACGTGTGCAATATATTCATCCTTAAAATATTTAAGTGTAGCTAATACCGGGTTTGGTGCTGTTTGTCCAAGACCGCATAGCGATGAATTCTTGATACTGTTTGCTAAGCTTTCAAGTTCATCCAAATCTTCCAATGTGCCCTTTCCTTGAGTGATTCTTTCAAGTATGGTAAGCATCCTCTTTGTTCCCACTCTGCAGGGTGTACATTTACCGCAGGATTCATCAACTATGAAGTCGAGGAAAAATCTTGCAATATCAACCATACAGTTATCTTCATCCATAACAACCATTCCGCCTGAGCCCATTATTGAACCTACAGCAGCAAGATTTTCATAATCCACGGGAGTATCAAGGTGGTCAGCTGTCAGGCATCCTCCGGAAGGTCCGCCTGTTTGAACCGCTTTGAATGCTTTTCCGTTAGGGCATCCTCCTCCGATATCGTATATTACTTCTCTTAATGTTATACCCATCGGTACTTCGACAAGCCCCGTGTTTATAATTTTCCCGCCCAATGCGAATACTTTTGTTCCTGGTGATTTTGCGGTACCGAAACTTTTGAACCATTCCGGTCCGTTTAATATAATCTGCGGTATGTTAGCCAAGGTTTCAACATTGTTAATTACTGTTGGTTTTTTCCATAATCCCTGGTTAGCCGGGAATGGAGGCTTAACTCTTGCCATACCCCTGTTTCCTTCAATTGACTGCATAAGTGCTGTTTCTTCTCCGCATACGAATGCTCCTGCACCCAACCTTGTATCTATATCAAAATCAAAGCCTGAATTAAATATATTTTTACCTAAAAGCCCAAGCTCTCTTGCCTGTTCAATTGCTATGTGTAGTCTTCTAACAGCAATTGGATATTCTGCTCTGACATATATATATCCTTTTGTGGCTCCGATTGCATAACCTGCTATTGCCATTGCTTCCAATACTGCATGAGGGTCACCTTCAAGAACGCTTCTGTCCATAAATGCACCGGGGTCTCCTTCGTCAGCATTGCATATTATATATTTCTGGTCTGCCTTATTTGGTGCTGCAAAACTCCATTTAACTCCTGCAGGGAATCCGGCTCCTCCTCTTCCCCTTAAGTTAGCTTCTTTCATTAATTGTATTACGCCTTCGGGAGTCATTTCCGTCAGTACTTTTCCTAATGCCATGTAACCGTCTCTTGCTATATATTCATTAATATCTTCGGGATTTATTAAACCGCAGTTTCTAAGAGCAACTCTTTTTTGCTTGCTGTAAAACTGAACTTCCATCAAGGATTTATGTTCTTCCGCATGTTCTACTTTTGCTTTTTCTTTAAATAAATATTTTTCTACTATCCTTCCTTTTAACAAGTGCTCTTCAACTATTTCGTCAACCTTGTCAACATTCATTCTTGAATAGAATGAACCTTCAGGATAAACTATAACTATGGGACCCTCTTCACAAAGACCAAAACAGCCTGTTCCCACAACCTGAACTTCTTTGTCCAATTTTACTTCTTTTATTTTCTCTTCAAATCTTTCTCTGACTAACTGAGATTTATTAGAAGTACATCCGGTTCCCCCGCATATTAAAACATGAGATCTGAAAATCGCCATGGTTTTACCTCCATTTCATAATCTTAAATTTCTGATCCGATTGTATATTCTCGTACAACACTTCCATTTACCAAGTGCTCCGCAACTATTCTTTTTGCCTTTTCAGAGTCAACATGAATATATGTTACTTTTTCTTTGTCAGGGGAATATATTTCAACAATTGGCTCATATGTGCACATTCCTATACAACCCGTTTGAACAACTTGTACATTATTTAAATTTCTTTTTGCCACTTCATCTACGAATGTAGAAAGAACAGGTCTCGCTCCTGCAGAAATTCCGCATGTTGCCATACCAACAACCACTCTTATATCCTTATCGGGATTTCGCATTTCAACATTTTTTATTGCTTCTTCTCTTATCTTTCTTAATTCTTCCAATGACTTCATGCTGCACCTCCTATTGGTATTTTTTTAGAATTCCTGTTACTTTTGATGTATCTAATTTGCCGTAAACATCTTCGTCAATGACCATAACCGGAGCCAATCCGCAGCAGCCTAAGCAACGAGTAGCTTCTAATGTAAATAACTTGTCCTCTGTGGTCTTGCCGACCTCTACATTCAATTCATCAACAATCTTGTCCAAAATTGCCTGTGAGCCTCTTACGTAGCAAGCTGTACCGAGACATACTCCGATTCTGTGCTTGCCTTTTTCTTCTGTTGAAAACTGAGTGTAAAATGTTACTACCCCATAAATATCGGCCAGTGGTATGTTTGTTTCATCTGATATGAACTGTTGAACTTCAATGGGCAAGTATCCAAATATACCTTGTGCTTTTTGCAATATCTGCATAGTCACACCTTGTGAATTTTTTACCGAATCGATATACTCCTTTAATTCAGCAAATTCACTTTTTTTTGATAGTACAAATTCGTTCTGCAATTTGCCAACCTCCATATTTAATTATAAAAATCATATAACATTAATTATATAATTAATAGCCAAAAAAGTCAACCGAGACTGATTTTTATTTAACTTTATGTTAAAATAATCTCACCTAAAAATAAAAAATCCTCAATTATCGAGGATTCTGTTACTATGCGTAATTATTTTTTATTTATATTTATAAAAAATGCATTATGCTCACTGATTATAGTTCTTCATGTGACATACTCCCATCTTCACCATATGTAAACAGGGTGATAGAGGCAGGAAATTTTTGGGGATTCCTAAGTTTTAAAATATACAAAGTTTCATTCTGCAATATCGTTTTGTATTGTTAATTTTGCTAAATATAATTGCTTATCAGCTTCTATGCATTTAATGTTATAATTCCTGATTAAGTTAAATTCACCGTCATATCCTCTCATAAGCCAATTTAAATCAGCATTTACCAAATATCCGTCATCAGTCAGCTCCATATTATAAATTTCATGTACCTTAACATTCATTGCCAATTCATAATCTGTAGGACTGTCCATTACCTTATATAAGATATCCAAGTCATTTTGCAGCAGATTGCCGGATTCAATTTTGCTTAACTTTTCCTTCAGACTGTCCATATCTTTATAACCGTAGAGAAATTCATTCATTATTGTTATCCTCCGGTTCAGCAGATGTTCAATGGAATCTGTTTCTTTATGGTATTCATATCCGTTAATTGAAGTGTAACTGAAAAGCAGCAATATAATCATAGTGATAATAAATCTTTTTTTCATTTGTAATCCTCCTGCCAATAAAGATAGTCTTTTTATTATAGGGGGAATACTTTGATTATTTTATCAATAATTGTCGCGCTTAATATAAAATTGATCGTTTAATTTCAACAATCTTCGTACTATTAATTCAAATTTTTCACACTTTTTCTTTTTTCTATGGTAAATGGTAGCTCCATGCGTCCTTGTTGAATTTTATCGCCTTTTATCATTTTTATAAGCATTCTCATACCTACTGCTCCCACATCATAATAAGGTTCACCTATTGTAGTAAGTTCAGGTCTTACAAATTTTCCTTCCCTAATATTTCCAAAACCTACAATAGACACATCATCCGGAACATGTATTCCATTGTCTAAAAAACTGTCCAATATTCCTATTGCTATTTCATCAGAGCTGCAAACACAAGCAGTAAAATCCCTTGCTTCATTTATTATTGATTTTCCTAAATCATATGCTTCATTGTGCTTGCTTCCTCCAACAACATATATTTTAGAATATTCCATTTCATTATCTTCAATTGCTTTTAAGTATCCTTCAACCTTTTCATTTTCAACTGTAGTTCTGTTTTCATAGTCAGAAAAATATGCAATTTTCCTATGACCTTCTTCAAATAAATACTTTGTAACTTCATATATTGCAGATTTACAGTCAATAGTTATATGATTAATTTTTTCACGAATATCCCTTGTAAAGAATACGCATGGTTTGTTAAAGCTTTTCGCCATTTTAATTATTCCTTCATCAAATATGCTTCCTACCAGGAACAAACCTTCCGCTTGCTTTCTGTCGAGCAGCTGCAGATATTTTTCCTGAGTTTCCTTGCTGCCATAGCTGCTGCAAAGCAGAATATCATATCCGTACATTTTTCCTATTTCTTCAATTCCTCTTACGGTATCTGCAACATAACTGTTGGCTAAATTATTTACTATTACACCTATCAAATAAGATCTTCTTGTTACAAGGCTTCTTGCAACATCATTTGGTTTATACCCTGTTTCTTCAATAACTTTTAAAACCCTTTTCCTAACTTCGGGGCTTACAGGCTTTGAGTCGTTTATCACTCTTGATACGGTTGAAATCGATACCTCTGAAAGCCTGGCAACGTCTTTGATAGTTATCATATTTTCCTCCTGTTTTTATCATTGGTAATGTATTCCTACTCTGTTATCATTATATATGAATTTCATGATAAAGGCAAATGTTATTTTCCTGTTTTCCTGAAAAATGTATGGGGACACACCTCTACTATAAAGATAGTCTTTGAAGTAAGAGGAATGTCCCCAAATACTAAACATAATAATACCCGCAATGCCGCAAACCCATAATTCACACCCGCACCTAAGCAGGTGGGAGCCCTGTTGGCTGATTCTGGCGTCCCGTCAAAGCGGGCTTGTCATAGGCAGTCAAACTTGAATTCCCTTTTACATTATGTCGGTTGAATTAAAAGATTTCCGTACACCGCAGGCTGTTTATTTAATTATATTATATCAAATTTATACAATAATTACAACTGGGTTTTAATATTTTGTTACTGTTCACACCACGGGTTGTCATGATCTCCTCAATCTGTTATAATATTTTAACCTGTGCTCAAGATAATATTCAACTCAGTTATTTATATCAAATTATCCAATTCATCCTGGTAAATAACTTCTTTTTCAATTAATAATCTTGCAATTTTTTCAATTTTTTCCTTATTGCCTTCAATTAATTTAAACACCTTTTCATATATTTCAGATGTCAGTGTTTTTACCGAGTCTTCAACTGATGTTAAAGGTATTCTTAGTTTGTCGGACAGCAATTGATAATTTATGAATACTGAATCATTCATGCCGTATTTTGAAACATAATCAACTGCCAAGGAAGTGGCTTTTTCAATATCATTTTGGGCACCGGCGGTAATATTTTCATTTCCGAAAAACACTTCTTCAGATACCCTTCCTGCCATTAAAACAGATAAATGATTTATTATTTTCTTTTTGGTCATTACCTCCTCCGAGTTGGGAGTGCTCAGTGTATATCCTCCGGCCCCCTTACTTGTGGGAATTACAGAAACTCGGATAATTTTATTTTCAGGAAGCAGAAACCTTGATACAAAGGCATGTCCTGCCTCATGATATGATGTAATAGTTTTTTGGATTCCGTTATCATAATCCTTTTTTTCAACTCCTGCTAAAACTTCCAAGTATGCTCTTTTTATATGGTCTTCTGTTATTTTATCCGAGTTTTGTCTTATTGCCGACAGCGCTGCTTCATTTATTAAATTTTCAATCATTGCACCGCTGAAATAAACCGTCATATCGGCTAATTCATCTATATTAACATCTTCTGCATTTACCTTATTTAAATATAGCTTTATAATATCTTTTCTTGCATTCTTGTCAGGAAGCATTATTTCTATTTGTCTGTCAAATCTTCCCGGTCTTAACAAGGCATTGTCCAATGTATCAATTCTGTTTGTGGCTGCAACCACTACCGTCCCTGAATCATCAGCAAATCCTGACATTTCGGTCAGAAGTGCATTTAAGGTTCTGTCTCCTTCATCGCTTCCTTTAATGCTGCCTGTCATTCTTTTCTTGCCTATGGCATCTATTTCATCGATAAAAATAACGCTTTTGCCTGATTTTTTTGCTTTTTTAAATAAGTTTCTTATTCTTCCGGCACCAAGACCGGCATAAACCTGCACAAAATCTGAGCCTGATACTGCATAGAAAGGTACTCCTGCTTCTCCTGCCAGGGCCTTTGCCATTAAAGTCTTCCCCGTTCCAGGTTCGCCGTAAAGAAGTATCCCTTTTGGCATCCTTGCATTAAACCTGCTGTATTTTTCCGGATTTTGTATAAAATCGACTAATTCAAGAAGGCTCTCTTTCGCTTCATAGTTTCCGGCTACATCATCGAATTTCATAGTTGATGAGCCTATATATTCAATTTCGTTTAAATTACTGATTTCTTTTTGTGCTGAGCGCCTATTTCTGAAAAATATGAAATATATAAAAATCATAACGCCTATTATTGATATAATCTGATAAGTTTCCATGTAATCCCTAGTACGGGGACATTCCCTTAAGGTCTAACCTCAAAGACTTGCCCTCCTTAAGGGTGTGTCCCCCTTCCTTATTTTATATTAATCAAATTATATCACAGGGATATACTTTTATATATACTCAATAAATAGCTTGAATTCATTATTTTTCCTTAACTTCCAACAAACATATGCACTCTGCACTTATACCCTCGCCTCTTCCTTCAAATCCTAGGGTTTCGGTGGTGGTTGCTTTAATGTTTATATTTGAAATGTCCGTTTTTAAATCATTGGCAATATTATGCCTCATTTCATCAATAAATGGAGAAATTTTTGGTTTTTGAGCAATTATTACAGCATCAATATTACCTACCGTAAAATCATTCTCACTCATTAATTCATATACCTTTCTTAATAAAACACGGCTGTCCGCATCCTTATACTTATCATCATCATCAGGAAACAATCTGCCTATGTCGCCTTTTCCCATGGCTCCCAAAAGGCTGTCCATTATTGCATGAATTAAAACATCTGCATCGGAGTGGCCGTAAAGACCTTTTTCATAATCGATATTAACCCCTCCTATTATTAATTTCCTGTTTTCAGCTAAAGCATGTACATCGTATCCAATTCCTACTTTCATACTAGCTCCTTTAAAAAATGTTAGCAATAATTTCTGCCATTCTTAAATCAAGAGGTGTGGTTATTTTTATATTCTTATATAAACCTTCAATTGTTTTTACTTTATAACCGTAGTATTCAACAATGGATGCATCATCCGTAAATTCTGCAGCTTCAGTCATGGCATTTTCATAACATTCCCTGATTATATTAAAATCGAAAGCCTGAGGTGTCTGTGCCGCCCTTAATGTTTTTCTGTCAAATGTTTTTACAACCATTCCGTCTTCAGAGACTTCCTTTATGGTATCCAAAACATCTATCACAGGTACGCAAGCTTTATAAACAGAAGCATTTTCAATGCATGTACTTATTAAATTATAGGAAACAAAGGGTCTTACTCCATCATGAATCAAAACTATATCACAGTTTTTTCTTGCCTTTTTTAAGCCCTGATAAACAGATTCAGTCCTTGTTTTCCCGCCGGGCACCACATGCGCTATTTTATTGTAAAAGGGTGCAATTTCATCTTTTACATATTCAATATCCTCTTTATTAACAACAAGAATAATATCATCTACTTCATTGCTTTTTTCAAATTTATACAGGGTGGTATCCAAAATTGTTTTTCCTGCAATATCCATATATTGCTTTGGTATTTCGGAATCCATCCTTTTTCCTTTTCCTCCTGCAACAATTATTGCAGTAACATATTTTTTATTTCGCATATCTTCCTCCAAGTACGTCCAAAAAGGGACAAGTACGGGGACATTCCTTAATGCTTACTCCAAAGTCTATCCCTACATTAAGGTGTGTCCCCCTTCAAGTACGGGGACATTCCTTAATGCTTACCCCAAAGACTATCCCTACATTAAGGTGTGTCCCCCTTCCTTTAAATCAATTTCCTAATATCCAAATCATCCAATGAAACATTGGGGACTCCTAATATCCTTGAGGGAATAAAGCTTCCGTGGCAGTCGGAGCCGCCTGATATCATTAAATTGTTTTTTTTGCAAAAATCAATATAATACTGCGTACTGTCCTTGTTGTAAGGAGAATAGCACTCAATTCCGTCTATTCCAATCTCTGCCCAGTACCTTAATTCTTCCATAGGCATAATAGTATCTTTATAATGATAGGAAGGGTGGGCAAGAAATATTTTTCCTCCGCTTTTCTTTGCAATGTTTATAACTTCCTCAGGACCTTTAAGCTCAGCTTTAAGCCCTGAATCATAAACATCCTTCAAGTGTTCAGGAATATCCTTGTGTATTCCTTTATCAATCATGTAGTTGGCTGACTTCCAGCCTCCCCTTTTTCTGTCATTCTCATACCTTTCAAAATCTTCAACACTTATATTATCGTATTTATTTGCAGCATATTTTATATAATCAACATTTGAGCTTAATTTGTTTTGATTTGTCCATTTCATTAACTTAAGCAAATTTTCGTCATTTATATCATAATTATATAAATTCAAATGATATTCTTTGCCTTTATATTCAGCGGTTAGTTCCGTTCCGGGAATAAAAATTAAATTGTCCTTGTTTTTTAATATATCCTGCATATTTTTGATGTTATCAACACTGTCATGGTCAGTGATGGAAAATATGTCAATTTTATTTTGTTTTAATTCATTTTTTAATTCTGTCACGTCCCATGTGCCGTCAGAAGCAATGGTATGCATATGCATGTCAACTTTCTTCATTTTTACCTCTTTTTAATATAGAGAATCTTCGTGTATTCGAGTATAAAACATTGTCTTTACTTCTTCAAAATCTTTGGTTTGAGCCATAATCCACATTAATTTTGTAATTACTGCCTCAATGGTCATGTCATAAGCTTGGAGAACATTATATCTTTGAAGTGCCTTTACCCCTACCTCGTATAAGCTCATGTCGCTTCCTTCAAACATTACCTGGGTAGCAACAACAACTATTTTACCTTTTTTTATAAGTCCTTCAAGTTTATTTAAAAAATTACGTTTGTCAAGGAAAGGAAGCCCTCCCACGCCGTAGCTTTCAATTACTATTCCTTCGTACTTTTCACCTATACAATCAAGCACGTCTGCTTCCATTCCGGGAGCTAATTTCAACAAAAATATGCTTGGATAAATTTCCTTATAAAACTTAACTTTTTTTTCTAAATTATAATTGCTGATATATTTTGTTATGCGTCTGTCATCTATTATTGCCGCAACCGGAAAATTAATGCTTTCAAAAGCACTGTAACTTTTTGATTTTACTTTCCTCGCTCTTGTCCCGATTATTGCTTTGCCGTCAAATACTACATATACACCGCTTACACCCTCTTCTGAAGCAAATCTGAAGCTGTCCAACAGATTTTTCTTAGCATCGGTTATCTCAACATTTATAGGTTTCTGAGCCCCGGTTACAACGATTGGTTTGTATGGATTTTGAATCAGATATGAAAGAGCTGCCGATGTGTACGCCAATGTATCAGTTCCGTGAGATATTACAAAACCGTCATATTTGTCGTAATTTTCCTCTATTGTTTCAGTCATCATGACCCAGTGTTCCGGTTGAATATTGGTACTGTCAATATTTAACAGCTGGATTGCATCTACATCACAATATTTCCTTATTTCAGGTACATAACTTAAAAGTTCCTCTGAACTTATAGCGGGTGCAAGGCCGTTTTCTGTTGTTATTGATGCAATTGTACCTCCTGTTGCTATCATTAAAATCTTTTTCATTTTTCCTCCTTCAACCCCTTAATGCGAACATTTTTCATTAGTTATTACCACGCAGTCTCCTTCACCAAAATATCTGCTCCCTTTGGTCGCATATTTTGGGAAGTCGTTGCGAATGACCTACCGCTATTTTTTAGAGGTATGGGGACACACCTCCCTATTTAGGGAAAGCCTATGTTGGTAGGAGGAATGTCCCCAAATCAGGTCTCTGAAAAATAGGGTTAGGGCATCTTCATATCTTCAGGTATAGGACACGTTATTATCAGCTCTTTGTTTGTAATGGGATGCTTAAACTTCATTTCATAACAATGAAGTGCCTGTCTGCCTATAAGTAAGCTTTCATTTCCATACAATGTGTCACCAATAACAGGATGACCTATATGCTTTAAGTGAACTCTTATTTGATGTGTTCTTCCGGTTATAAGCTTTAGCTTAACCAATGTCATATTATTGTATTTCTTTTCTGCTTTAAATTCTGTGATGCATTCTTTGCCCGAAGGATGAACTATCCGGATTATATCCTCGGGATTAAGTCTTGTAATCGGAGCATCTATTCTTCCTTCATCTTCCTTTAGCAATCCTTCCACTATAGCATAGTAATATTTTTCAACACTGCTTGACTTCATCTGAAGCCCAAGCTGATTATGGGCATACGGGTTTTTAGCTATTATAACAATGCCTGATGTATTCATATCAAGCCTGTTGACAAATCTTACCTTGCGGTTTATATTGTTTTTTTTATAATAATAGGCAACCCCGTTTGCAAGAGTGTCGTCTTGATGGGATCTTGTGGGGTGAACAACTGTATATGGTTGTTTGTTTACAACAAGTAAATCATCATCCTCATAAATAATATCTAGGGGTATGTCCACCGCAGCATACTGGTCTTCTTCTTCGTCAAATTCAATGGATAATTCATCTCCTGCAAAGATGCTTTTGTTCAATTTTACTGTTTTACCATTTAAAAAAATTTTACCGTTACGCTCTAATTTTTTAGAGAGTCTTCCGGAGAATTTTAATTTTTCGGTCAATATACTCTTTACAGTCTTGTCATTTTCTTGTATTGTATAATTAAGGAAGTCATTAAACATTTATTGCTCCTGTTCTCAAATTTGGTACGGGACATTTGGCGGTCGAAGAAATTGGGTTAGGTCATCTCACAGTCTCATTCACCAATGTATTTACTCCCTCTGGTCGTATACATTGGGAATTCGTTGCGAATGACCTACCATCAATTTCTTTCTCCCTTTGGTCGAAGAAATTGGGTTAGGTCATCTTAAATATAATATAAATAGCTAATAATGTAAAGGGGATAATAATGAAGGAAAAGGTAATTAATATTGCTGCAAACGATGATAGTTATACAGCTGATATTAAAAGAAGGCTCATTAGAGTTTTAACTGAAAACGGCTATGATTATTACGAAGGTTTCAATGAAGATGCACAATTAAATATTACTGTGGGAGGGGACGGTGCTTTTTTAAGAGGTGTGAGAGAAAGCAATTTTTCCCAAATACCATTCATAGGAGTGAATACCGGAACCTTAGGCTTTTATCCTGAAATCACACCGGAAAATCTTGAAAACTTTATAATTAATTACAGAGCAGGAAATTATAAAATAAATCCGGTAAATCTAATTGAATGTGAAATAGTAACTGCAAGCTTATCAGATAAAATTTATGCGGTAAATGATATCATACTTAAAAGAATAGATATGAAAACAATACATCTGAATGTATTTATTGCCTCAAACCACCTTGAAAAAATAAGCGGTGACGGTTTAATCATTTCATCACCCTTGGGAAGTTCCGCATACAGTAAGTCAGCAGGAGGAAGTTTGGTGTATCCGTCATTAAAAACACTGCAAATAACACCCTTATCGCCTATTTTGTCAAATGCCTACAGATGTTTGGAATGCAGCATTATAGTCCCTCCTGAATTTGAAATTGCAATATATCCGGAAAGAAGAGAGGATTACTGTTTAGCTATTTTGGCAGACGGAGAAATTTTCGAATACGATGAAATGGAACATGTGCTTTTCCGCACATCAAAGAAGGTAATTAACCGCCTGTCAACAGGAACATTTAACTACTGGAATGTTATAAAAGAGAAATTCTTGTAAGGAAGGGGGACACACCTTCTTCTCTTGGGATAGTCTTTGATGGTCGAAGGAATGTCCCCGTACTTGTATGGGGACACACCTTCTTTGGAGAAAATCTGCGAAGTAAGTCAGAAGGAATGTCCCCAAATTGGGGGGACAGCCCCTTTAATCTAAATTTTAAGAGTGAACTTACTCCCTGCATTTACTGTGCTTTCTACCGTTAATGAATATTTGTGCTTGTCGGCAATCCACTTGGCAATGCTGAGTCCAAGCCCGGTACCGCCTTCTCTGTGCCTTGCCTTATCTGCCCTGTAAAACCTGTCAAATATTCTTTCTAAATCTTTTTCGTTGATGCCGATTCCGGTATCTTCAACAATTAATATTTTTTTGTTTTTATCGGTTTTTAAGCTTACCGTAACCTTTCCTTTTTCTGTATACTTAACGGCATTATCAATTAAGATTACCGCTAATCTTCGCATCTTGTCATAATCAGCTTTAATAATAATATTATCTTCAATATTGGTTATGAACTCAATATTCTTTTTTACAGCAATTACTTCCATGGTTTGGCACACATTTTCCACTACTTCTGAAAAGGAAAATTCAGAAATATCTAATTTTTCTTCATTATTATCAGCCTTGGCAAGGATTAACAGCTGGTCAATAAGCTTAGCCATAACCCTTGTTTCTGAATATGCATTGTCAAGCCAAATTTCATTTTCATCAACGGTTCCTTCCTCATCGCTTAAAACCGCATCTAAATTTGTTTGTATTACAGTAAGAGGGGTTCTGAGTTCATGGGATGCATCTGCCACAAATTCTCTTTGTCTTTTCCATGTTTCCCTTATTGGAGTTAATGCCTTTCCTGTAAGCATATAGCTTAATACCAATAGAATTAAGGTGCCGGAAATTCCTATCATAATCAGCACCGTTCTTAAGAATGACCATAGTATATCTTCGTTTATGGTATTCTGATAAACCTGCACTACGCTTTGACCGGTAAAATCACTAAAATATTTTGTATAAATCCTATAGTTAAAACGGCCTATTTTTTGCGTTTCATATAAATCTCTTTTTTCTTCAAGAGCTTTCTGCGCAAGGGGCTTGATATCATCCGCTATTTTTATTTCATCTACCTCAGAAAAAATAGGCATCAAATATTGATCATAAACAATATAACATGCATCAAGCCTTCTATTATCCAAAGGAGCATTTGGTATATGCTTTTTAAACAAAGTTCCGTTAAAGAAGTATTCCGTATAGGCAGTATTTTTATAGTTGTAAATTCTCAGTGCTTCTGCTCTCATCAGCTCTTTATTGCCGTCTTCAAATACAATCTTTGTAAATTGATATATTCCGGCGGAAATAAAAAACATAAAAAGAATGAGTATGATGCCCATGTATGCGGTTAATTTTAAATGAAGTTTCCTAAACATTATTTCTCCTTAAGCATATATCCTACGCCTCTTACAGTTTCGATTTTTACATTGGTATCTTCAAGTCTCTTTCTTAAATGGTGGACATATATTTCAATATTGCTTTCAAGTATATCTGCTTCAAGTCCCCATATACGGTCAATAATCTGCTCCCTTGTAAAAACCTGCCGAGGTTTTTTTATGAACATTTCCATAAGCATTGCTTCTTTAAGAGGTATTTTATATTCATTGTCTCCTACATACAATAGATAGTTTTTAACGTCGTATTTAATATCTTCGAATTCATATATTTCACCTACAAATTCTGTGCTCTTTCTTCTTGCCAACGCCTTGACCCGAGCAATCAACTCCTTTGTCGCAAAAGGTTTTACTAAATAATCATCGGCTCCGGATTCAAGCCCGAAAACCCTGTCATCAACAGTATCCTTTGCAGTAAGCATTATTACAGGTGTTTTTATACCGTCTTTTCTGATTGTTTTCAATATTTGAATTCCATCTACTTCCGGAAGCATTATATCTAAAACTATTACATCATAAATATCCTTGCCGGCAAGAATTAGTCCTTCTTCACCATCATTTGCAATGTCAACATCAATTTTTTGCTTGTTAAACAGAAAACTCAGTGCCTGTGTGATTTTAACTTCATCTTCAACAATTAATATCCTCAATACAATACCTCCACGTGAGATGATTCT
>ENA-UOOK01001967-UOOK01001967.1-fermentation-metagenome-genome-assembly--contig:-NODE-1967-length-26076-cov-9.933438_pt1 | contig 26076 bp, 19 predicted proteins | sample MGYA00245777_ERZ724023 | MGnify/ENA primary metagenome ERZ724023 (study PRJEB28704, sample SAMN03018312) | fermentation metagenome | biome: anthropogenic terrestrial biome; feature: soil; material... | reverse complement strand
ATAAGGTCCTATTCATATCAAAACCTTAAAATGACTTATGACACTCATATCAAATTACAGAATATTAAAGCGGAATACCTGGTCAAAGGTACGCAAGGTTTTAAAATTACCTTTTGCCGTTAATTCCCCTGACATAAATGCTCCCTGAAACGTAACTCTGCCATGAACCATGCGATTCATAACGTCATGGGTGGTTTTTGCTATCACATCTGCATTCGGTTTCTCACCATAATAGCATTTCAGTTGCTTGTTATCAATCTCGATCACCAGATTCTTCTTAACATCGGATAATTCAATCGCATAGGAAGCTGTAAAATCCTCCAATGGGTGAAAGTTATCCCGCAAATTATTGATAAATTCCTGATCGGTTTCTCCCTCTCCCTGATCCAACATTTCCTTAAATAACTGAGACAATTCCTCAATGTCTTCCTTTTGCTTTTTCACATAAGAATCATCGGAAACATACACGGAAAGCTGCTCGCTTTCCTGGGGCGTTAATACAATTGAATTGTTCCGAAATACATTTTGCTTAAAGGTATTTGTACTGGAAGGAAGTATTGTCATCTTTTGATTTACCACTCGATAGAATTCTTCTGCCTTCTTTTCAATCGTCTTCGCATAATCCGGATTCGTTTCAAATTCAACATGCTCCTCAACATATGCGGTAAGGCCATGGCAGGGGATCCCGCCAAGGTATTCCCAGGATTTAATTAACGTCAATTCGGCATCCTTCTCACCGCAGACACCGGTCATCACCACCGGAAGCATATACAATTTACTTAATTTGTCTTTGTCTGCATACAGCCAACAGGCATCGAGAAACTGCTGCATCAATCCACCGATGCCCAGCCACTCTACATTCGTAGCCAGGATCACCCCGTCTGCCTCCTTTAACGATTTGGGAAGCATCGTAATCGCATTCTTCTCTTCATATAGATTATATCTGGTTACCTGAACTCTCAGCTCTTCCAATACCGTTGTCAGCTTACTGATTACATAGAGGGTAGGATCTTCAATTAAGCCTCTCCCGCCATAGTAAATATTAATTTTCATAAGCACATTCCTTTCCTTCGGCTTTTGTAAAAATTTATATCAAATTTTCCTGCTTTGGTTTCCGATAAATAATCATCGCAAGCAGCAAACCGGCAGCAAACCCGCCAATATGTGCAGCCTGATCGATACTGGCGTTGGAGATTCCTCCGTACAGGCTGAACACGGCAAATAGGAATATCTGGTGGCTACTGATATTTTCCAACCGGCCTTTGTTTACAATAAGAATATACAGCATAGCTCCTACCACGCCTAAGATCGCTCCGGATGCACCGATCGAATATACAACATGATTCATCACCATATTATAACTGACGGAAGAAATCCCTGCAATCACTCCCGTACCGAAATAAATGATAAGATACCGGGCCTTACCCGCCGCTCTTTCCAAATTATCTCCGACAAAGAATAAAACCAGCATATTATTCAGCAGGTGCCGCCAATCCGAATGCATAAACATAGAAGTAAGAATTCTATAATATTCTTTATTCTCTTTGATAAACACCCAGGAAAGAGCTCCCTTCGCCATCATTTCCTTCGTCCCGCCGAAAAGATTCGTATACTGCATCAGCAGGAAGGCTAGAACATTCAACCCGATCAGGATGGTATTCACCGGACTTAACCACCGTTTTTTAGCTGCTGCCCTTACTCTTAATGGGCTCCATTCCGGTTTTGCCTGATTGGATAAATACTCCTGACCATCCCTTTGACCGGTAGATACCAGCTCCTCCATAAGCAGATTCTCAAGAATACCACGGAGTCCGAGAAAATCCGAAGCCTGCGTTTCATAGATAATTAATTGATTGGTTGTCAGGTTAATAATCCAATGATTATCTCCATCCGCTTGGCATAGTTGCTTTGCCTTCTCCGGCTTCCCAGTAAAAATAAGGCTCAGCAGGTGGACCTCATGGCTTCCGCCGCGTAAAAAACTATCTTTCATCTGGTCCAGGATATGCTGATACTGAAGCGGTGAAAATTCATCCCCCTCGGGCGTATGGATTATGGATACAATATAGGCTTCGCCATTTTTCAGCTGATAGAATAAATAGATTCCCTCCGCATTTGAATTTATTCTTCGAAAGCTCATATCAATTAAACTGCTCGACAATCTGTCCTCTATCATATTTATTATCCTTTTCAATTTCGTTATCTTATTCTTCCCATGCGAAGGAACGCTTAACCGCTTTTCTCCATCCCTGGATCAAGGAAATTCTTCTTTCAATTGACATCTGGGGATTAAATACCTCCGAGATATCCCAATTCCGCTTGATCTCCTCTTTGTCCTGCCAAAATCCGGTCGCTAGCCCTGCCAGATAAGCAGCGCCAAGCGCTGTCGTTTCGATACATTCCGGTTTGTATACCTTCGTATCCAGAATGTCGGCCTGGAATTGCATCAAGAAGCGATTAGAGCAGGCTCCGCCGTCTACCTTTAAGGATTTTAAGCGAATACCGGAATCGGATTCCATCGCTTTCAGTACATCGTAGGTCTGATATGCAATCGCTTCCAAGGTAGCGCGGATCAGATGATCCCGATTGCAGCCCCTGGTGATTCCCACAACTACCCCCCGGGCATATTGATCCCAATGGGGCGCTCCAAGGCCGGTAAATGCAGGCACCACATATAAGCCGCTGGTATCCGGAACCTGAAGCGCATGCTCCTCACTTTCTGCTGCAGTACGGATTAGCTGCATCTCATCCCGCAGCCATTGGACCGCCGCACCGGCAACAAAGACACTTCCCTCCAGAGCATATTCCGGTTTTGGTCCGGTGGAGGCTGCGATCGTAGTCAGAAGACCGTTGTTTGATTCAATCACTTCATTTCCTGTATTCATCAGAAGAAAGCAGCCGGTCCCATACGTATTTTTAACCTCTCCAGAATTAAAACAGCACTGCCCAAACAAAGCTGCCTGCTGATCCCCTGCTGCTCCGGCAATCGGTATCTCCTCTCCAAAAAGAACCCGGTCCGTATATCCGTAGATGCAGCTAGAGGGCTTCACTTCGGGAAGCATCTCCATTGGAATAGCAAGCTCCTCTAATATCTTCCTGTCCCAGGTAAGCTCTTTAATATCAAACAGCATCGTCCGGGATGCATTGGTATAATCGGTCACAAAAGTCTTTCCTTTGGTCAGATTCCAGATCAGCCAGGTATCCACGGTTCCAAACAGCAGATTGCCTGCCACTGCTTCTTCCCTTGCCCCCGGCACATGATCCAAGATCCATTCGATCTTTGTTCCGGAAAAATAGGCATCCGGGATCAAACCGGTCCGTTCTTTAATATAAGGCTCGAGACCTTTTTTCTTTAATTCTTCTATCCTATCGGAGGTTCTTCGGCACTGCCATACAATTGCGTTATAGATGGGAACGCCGGTCCGTTTATTCCATACAATCGTTGTCTCTCGTTGATTCGTAATCCCAATGGAGGCAATTTGGTTCGCACTTATCTTAAGCTTGGCCATCGCTTCCGTTGCAACCGAGATCTGTGAGGACCAGATTTCCAATGGATTATGCTCCACCCAGCCCGGCTTCGGATAAATCTGTGTAAACTCTTTCTGTGCCACACTTTTCATCTTCCCCTGCTTATCAAAAATAATGCATCGGGAGCTTGTCGTACCTTGGTCAAGTGCCATGATATAACGTTTCATTCTGCAACCCTCCTAACAAAAATAATGGTAATACTAAATTACTTCAAGGAGGATTTTCCTCCCCTTGATACCCTCTTTTTAAATAATATAGAACGTCCTTTTATAGTCTAAAGCCGAATTGACTTCTTCTTTTCTCTTCTTAAATCCGGTAATTATTGACTCTATTGTACCACTAAAATCTCCCCCATTACAATATCATTATAACTTATCTGCCGAAAAACCATATAGGTCCTTCTTGCCTGCTCCATCCTGTTCTTTGGTAATATTTTATATAATTTAATCGAGTGTAATCTTTTTGTAGTCATTGGGAAAGCAGCTTTTGAGATCGATTATTATTAATGCAAAAAAGTCCTGAAATAATAATTGAGGACTTTATGTATTGCTGTATTAACGTGCGCCCGCCGGGCGCACTCATATCAGGGACGGAACTTAATAAGTTTCTTCCGTCCCTGCCATCCATTTGTGCCATTACAATGTTCTGTTACTATTCACAGCCATAATTACTTATGATATAAACAGGAAGTAAGGGAACGAGAATGCAGCAGAAAGAACTGCCCAAAGTATAAGAATAACTGTTGCGGAACGCTTCATTGATTATGCGGAAGAAGTTGCTGATGGGTTGGCAAAATCCGGTTTGCGTTATGAAATTGCTTACAGGGCTGAGAAAATCGGTTATAATATTCATTCCCTTCTCGGCCAAGAAAGTGGTGTTTATTACCAGAGACACAAACTATTTTACATTACCTGGTTGAGATATCAATGCTTAACCCCCTTAAACTTCATACTTTATTTATCTAAATATGAATTTTATATTCGCAAATGCGATCTCATCCCCCGGCTTCATTTCTTTTCTGCCATAGGGCTGCAAAAGCTCTCCGTTAAGAAATGTCCCGTTCGTTGAGTTAAGATCTGCTATGTAGAATTGATCCTGCTCTCTGATAATCTTCGCATGATATCGACTGACCACGTCTTTTTCAAGACAGTAATCCACATTTTTCTTAATCTTCCCAATAAAAAAGGGGAATTCTTTGATTGGAATCGTCTCATACTGCTTCTTGTCCATTGGCTCTAGCCGGTAGAAAGGCTCTGGCTGGACTTCATTTAATAAGCATGTTGGATTATACTCCACGCCCTCAATTTTTTCATCTCTCAAATCTTTTATACCTTCGCTTTTAGTTTCATTCCAATCCCAGGAAGAAATTTGATTTAGTTCCTCTACCCTCTCCGGATGATCTATCCACTTCCCATCCGGATTCCCGCCAGATAATCCACATTTTTCACCGAATAATTCACTCTCTCTGGAAAACTCCGTATTCTTCCGGGTATCCGGCTCCCTGTCAAAATTCTGTCTTGGGTCTATATATTCACTCTTTGCTACCATCTTCGTAATCCGGTTCTTTTTATCCCAAATCTGTTTCATCAGGTAGCCTTCCAGACAGATAAGAATTAGAAGGAGCGCAAACAGCTTACTATAATCCATTCGGTTTCCAAAGGTATTATAGATTATCTTTCTCTTACAGCAAAAAGCAACCAGAAGGATTCCCCCGAAGAAAGAGACGGCGGATAAAAGATAGGTCCTAAACGGATAACAGTAAACCTCCTGTTCGCCCTCTATCTTTTCCATCATCACCGGTATATTCCTGCCGATTGGTATCGATAATTTTCCCTCTTCCTTCGCTTTATCTTTCTTTTCCGTATCCCTCTTTTCCCTGTCTCCCTTTTCTCCGTATATCTTTTCTTTGTCTCGTCTGACACGGTTTTTCCATAACATACTTTTCTTGATTATCTTTATTTCCTCTGCAGGCCCCTCCGACGCTGTTTGCTCCTTTCTTTCTGCACTCTCCGACTGCTCTCTATGTATTTGATCCGGTGTTTGATCCGGCGTTTGATCCGGTGTTTGATCCGGCGTTTGATTCAAGTCTTCATCGTTTCCTTGCACATTTACCGTTTTACCCTGAGAATTGGAACCAATGCTGTTTTGTATTACCATATTCAAATGGTGAAAGGTATATCCCTCCTCCTTACTTACCGCATACAACCGATATACCAATAGCACCGCCTCTTTGTCATTATAATCCACCTTATTCATGATATATTCAATAAATCCGCTCATCTGCTCTTTGACATTGTTTTGATAACCGGGTAAATAGCATAGGTAAGGCAGATCCGTATTGATATCCAAATAGACATACTCCGGCACCAGTAAAAAATCATCCGGTAATAAGAGATAATCATAAGACTTTTCGATCGTATTCATCAGATTCTGAAAGATTTTTCTGACCCGGTCAAGGGACAGAACGGTTTTATCAAACAGGTTATTCATAGATTGCTTGGCGGTTATTTCATAATAATAGAAATCCTGACTATTGATTGTTTGTATTTCCATCGGAAGGATTCCCTCGACCTGTTGATAGGTAAGCATTTTTATACAATACGATTCCGCCGTGTTATTAAGAGTTTCGGATAACACCATAAAGTTATGGTGTAAATCTCTTTTAAATTCTACTTTCATATTAATAATCATGCCTCTCTTCAAAGCCTGCAAACTTTGGGTCGCAGGCACAATATTTGCAAAGCGAATTAATTCGCTTGGTGAAAAATCATTGATTTTTCACGCTAACCTCATTTCTACACTGTCTTTTTCACTCATAACCGCATTTGCTACTCATATCAAAAGCCCTATTTTCTATTCGTTATGTTTTTTATATTTTCCATCCATTCTTCCATACCCTTGGTCTTTACACCGGTATCCAGAATTACCTCGGATACCCGAATAGTTTCCGCCGGGTTGTGAATGGAGTATTTCTTTTTTATGGTCCTCATCTTATTGGGATGAAAAAAGTTTAATACACCCCTTAATGAAATTTTCGTCTCTGCTTCAACCTTAATCTCAATATCAAATCTGCTAACCTCGGCCGTAACCCCTGTAATCTTCGTTAGAAACAGCCCGTCTGAGAATTCATCCCAGACATATTGGCAGATCTCCTGTTCCAGGTTTTTGGTATCCCCGATAATACTATAGACTGCTCCTCTTTTATTAATATCCTCATATCGGATTTTATCGGCCGCAAAATCATAGTCATGGTTTATCAAAAGGGCGGTTCTATGAAGTACCTGGTCCAGACATCCTTGGATTCGATTGCTGTCATGAAGATAAAAGGTAAGATAAAGGAAAGAGAAAATAAGGAAGAAAATTACGGGCATTAGGAATGCCGCTTCCACCGTGAAGCTTCCCTTTACTGCTTTTTGCTCTTTCATCCGATCTGTAATTCGCTTTTTTCTTTGATTACCCATTTGCTTTATTATCATTAGAATCAATCTCCTCCTTCCTTCTGCCTGACAGCTCTGGTTCCCGGATCACTTTGATAATATTTACTATCGGCCTCTCCCTTCTATCTGCCATATATTTTTACAGCCTGGGAAATACCAAAATACTAAGAAAACTAAAAAGCAGAAACGGGACAAACGGAATGCTTTTCTTCCGATTCGCCAATCGAAATACCAATAGAAGGATGGAAACAACCGCTGCTGCCGCCAATGCGGCTGCAAACAACTCCATATTCCCCCAGAATCCCAGTCCAATCCCGGTTACGCAGAGCAGCAGCCCGTCCCCCATTCCGATTTTTCCTCCGGTCAGTAGGCTGATACCGATTACACCTACACCGACAATAACTCCGCCAAATCGATCCAATAAGGAAAGGGAGGTGCTAAAGGGCATGCAGATGCCGATTAAAACCGCACCGGTCAGAATAACCCACAGAGAAAGCTTTTTTCTTCTCACATCCTGTATACTGCATAGAAGCAGTAACACTCCTATGATTATTTTCATTCCTGTTTCCGCCATTTTTAACCTCATTTCTGTAAGGAAAATTCTCAATTTCCACATCATTTGCAAGGGGTCCGCCAAGTATGAAGGAAGGGAATTGCTATCGTATCCCACCTTAATTTCCACACCTCTTGCAAGGGGCCCGCCCGGAAACTTCCGAAAGCTTTACTTCTAATACGGTACGTTTAATTTTAGGACAGTCCCTCTGCTTATGATATCTGGTTCCGTCCGAAGTAATATAGTAAGTCAGAAAGGCATCTTTCTCTCCGGTACAGCATTTTTCACAGGGATAATATTTGGCTCCATTCTCATTCCTTAGCTCGCTTGGTATCCCGGTAACCGGGCGGACGGACAGCTTAATATGAGAGCATTCCCTGTTTCTGTGATATACACTACCCGTTTTTGTAACATATACAATCATACCCTCACCATTCTCCTCTTCCTCCATGGAATAAGCAGACATAACCGTATAACCTGTCCACGCACGAAGAAGGACCCGCTGAACCATGTCAATATCCTTGACGCCGAACAGCTTTATGGGTATCTTAATCTGGTAGCGGACAATAATATGAATGGCATCCTCCTCATCGAACAGAACGGAATTATCAAAAGAGATTCCATGATAACCATTCTCTATGCAGGATTTATTAATCTGGTCGATATTAAGGTAATTTTGTGCATATAGTTTAAGCATTGCACTGTTTATCTTAACGAGTCCGAATTCAGAAAGATTACGTCCGAGGTCTCCTTCAAACACCGTCTTATCAAAATTCTCCGCATCTGCGCCGTCGGTAAAATCATCATAGATATAAGACAGCTTCGCCATATCTAACCCCATTCTGGTAATTGCTGACTGAATATGTTCCTGAATAATAAAGATCTGGATAAAATAAAGGAAAATGAATAGAAAGAATAGAAACAGCGGTAAACTCAAAGATGCCTCCACGGTCAAGGACGCCTCCCTTAATCGTTCTTTTCTTTGCTCTCTTTGGGATCTATTTTTTGGTCCTTTTCTATTCTCTTTTCTCTCTGCTTTTCTTTGTTTTTTTCTTGATTCCAACCGATTGGTCCACTTTTCGTTCATATATTTTTTCAGAAAGCAATCACTTCCTCCTCTTACAATGCAGCAATTAATCAGGAATTTGCATTCGTCGGTACTTTGGCTCCGTATTTTGGAGCCTTATGTACCCTTCGTTCTTAATCGAATGATGCTCTGAGAATGATGGGCTGGGATGTCCGTTCTTCTGGAAAAGTATAGAATTGATCATATAAATATTTTATAAGCAAATGATTTCTTGGAGAGAGACTTTTATTATTTTATTTTTATAAGATTTAATAGATAATTTCTGATATTCAATCAGCTATCTTTGTAAGCCTTTTGAATTAGGTTATTAGAAATGCCAGAAGAGCGGACATCCCAGACCATCCGCTTGAGACTTTTAAAAGAACGTTATAGGATATGTTTATTAGTAGCTGTAAGCAGCTTTTGCTTTGTATTGAAAACCGAGGGCATGCTTCCCAGAATACTTCTGTACAAATGGAAAGCCGGTGAATTTGGATCGAATGAGATATTGAGCTTCCGTTTCAAACCCATAGAGGCAGTTTTGAAAAGAAAAGCTATCCTTATAACGGAGATTTAAATTTTCCTCAATCAGATCCATGGAACGATAGATCAGACGCGTTTGATTTGCAAATAAAAGAAGGATGGATAGATAGCCGTGATAGGAAAGTGTCATCCCCCCGGTATCAGAAATGGTAAGTGCTTTCTTTTCAATGTTATCTCTTGTGAGTAAAGGCAGATCGTTTAGCTTCATTACCGCTTCCTTTTTTATGATCGGAACTTCTCTCCCCTTTAAGAGGGCACAGGTATCCGCCAAAGCTTCTGCAAAAGTCCACAGGATAAGAATCAATACCTGTGTGATGCTGATTAATATCGGCAAACCGGTAAAACCGACCATTGTAGCTGCTGCTACTTTCGCTTCCTCACAAATCCTCCTGTCTGTCAGAATTGTAACCAAATCTGCCGCCATACGGATCGCCAGAATTCTGGCAATGACCGAGGATAGATTACTTTCATCGGCCAGCTTCCCCGCAAGCAGATATTCTTGTTCATATAATAATGCGGATGGTTTTCTTGCATTCAAGTTCTCCCCTTCCTTTGGAAAAGCATAGAAGTGATTTTTCATATACTCCTGAAAAAGCAGGGTCATAGCAATATCATTGATGCCTTCTTCTATCCATGCCATTTCCCCAATCTGGTCCGCTAAGCTCCCAAATATACTTCCCAGATCGAAAGCCTGATCACCAATGACTGCCCGTTTAATAAATTCCATGAATTCATCGCCAAATCCCCCTTGCTCCTCCCCTACGGCAGCAAGATCCGACGGTTTTGCTCTCTCGGAAAGTTCCGCTTCTGAAATCGTATCCCGATCCATCACAAGACCGGTAATTCCCCCTAATACCGTAGACTGCATAGCCTCCAGGAGATCCTTTTCTTTGCTTTGCTGTATCGTAAGCGTACTATAATCTAAGGTAAGTCCTTTTATCGTATAGCCTGACAGAATGTCCCATGCACTTTGAAAGCTTCTTTTGGACGCCGCCATCTCTTCTAGTGAAAACTCCTGCTGCGCTTGGTCAAGAAGATTTGCTGTCTGCCAAAGAATGCGCTTATCCTGCCCTAAAATTCTCTTCATTTCTGCAAAATCATAACCGCATCCGTCTTTTGCGGTATAACGCTTTAGATTCTGCAGATCATCTTTTAATCCCTCCCAGATTGTCTCATCTAATCCTTCCTTCTCCCTGTCCAGAACCGTTTCGTATGCATCCAGAAACGGGGCCGCTAGCTCGGTCTTAATAATGATCTGATCGATTGCTTTTTGCCCCTTCTCTATCAGGGGAATTAGATGTTGAATCAACATATCTATTTCCTTTTTCTCTGAAAGAATGCCGTTTGTATGGAACTCCTTCTGTGAAATAAGTTCGTTTCTCTCCCGAACCAGAGCATCCCTTACTACATCAGTGGAAAGAATTTGAGCCTCAAGCTCCTTCCGCTTATCCATCTCTTCCTCCGAGCTGCTTTCCTCATCCGGTAATTGTGCCCTTGTCTGATATAATTGGGAAAGATTTTCTTCCACCGAAGCAATTGCCGTTTCCTTTTCCCCTACCCTTAACAGAACTTCCTCCAGCCTAAGAAAGCTGTTATCAATCGCCTGAAAATCGTTCTCCGGCATCACATAATTCCCCTTTAATGCAAGAAATATCGTGTCATTGTTAATCCCCGCCGATTCCTTTGTCAACTCACCGATACAGATTTTCTTTATAAAATAGGGTACCGTTTTCAGCTTTCCATCCTTACTTACCTTCAATCCCTTCTTACTGGTTTTCATACCATCCAGCAGCTCCATTAATTCCAGGATTCCTTTATCAATTTCAACCAGCTGTTCTTCTGCCTTTAGCTTTTCCTCATATATGGTACATAGTTTGCCGGGACTTTTCAGTAAGGAGAGCTTATCAAGAAGCAGTTCGAATGCATTGCCTGCTTCCCGGTATTTCATATATTTCACCGCTTCATTTAGAAACAGCTCCCCCTGACAATCGGTCAGGAATGTCAAGTCAGTCAAGGATACCGAATTGATTGATGTTGTCAGTAAATCAGTTCCTTTCTGATCTTTTCGCTGTTCCCCCGGCAGATTTTGATATAGCGGATAGGACATATAGTCCTCCAGCTTAGCCTTTATTTCACTTGCCTGGACGCTGTCACTGCCATAGGAAGCATCCAACCCGAAGATGTGATATTCCTTCCAGAGCGGCCCATAATATTCGGCCATAACAGAATCCATAGCTGTCGTTAAGGAGCGCTCAACATATACCCTGGCGGTATAAACGCGCGCGCCCTCAATTACCGTAAAGAGGAGAGACAGGATAATGAGCAGGATCAGGCTTAAATAAACCGTAATCACTCCGTGGATTTCTTCGTTTTTTAAGGAAATCTCTTTTTTTCTACAGGTTCCTATGCAATGCGTATGGAACGGTTTTTCCGCCTTACTCTGCAAATTTATGTTCTGTAAGATGCAATTCATTTTCTTTTCCCTCCTTTCCGGATTCCATTCATTAGATTATTGCGAAACTCTTTCGTTTGATTCATTGCGTTTACTCTGATTTTTCATACCAATCTTTACATTACCCCGAATTCCGGCAGCAACAAATTATTTACATACATCGCATTTCTCTTGCCATTTCAGCACTTTTCATTTACTAATGGTTCTAACCAATAATACTGTTTGTATCCTTTGCAATCGCTTCAAACGCCTTTTCCACAATCGCTGTAATCTGATCCTTGAAGATCAGCACTAATCCAATGAGGATAACCAGGATCAATATGATCTCCACTACCCCCACCCCATCCAATTGAATATCGTTAAATTTTCTGAATATTTTTTTCCTCTGTTCTTTCATCGATACCTATCGCTGCTCTTAACTGCAGCTCTCCTTTCCCTATGTAATATCTATAGGCGTTTGCGAAACTGGTCTAAAATGTAAAGCTTAAAAATGCCGGTATCAGGATGATCATAAACACAATGATCAGCATCACCATCATCGGTCCTAATAGTTTTACTCCGGCCTCTTCACCCAGCCTCTTTGCGGTTTCCTTCCGGCTCTCAAAAGATTCCGCGGCTTCCCGACTTAATAGCTCACATAACCCGCTGCTCCCTTTCTTGAGATTTTGTGCGATCAATGTACTAAACTTCATATAGGGGACCAGACCGGTCCGCCGTCCAAAAGCTTCATAGGCAATTGGTTCCGGAACACTTAAGCGTAATTTATGGACCGTAAGCAGCATTTCCTCATAAGCATACCGTTTTTCGATTCCCCCTTCTTCTTTTTTCTTTCTATAATCCTCCGCAATTTTTATCCATGCCTGCTTCACGGTCATACCTGCATTAATTAATAGGTTGAATTTATTAATGATCTCCGGATAATCGAGAAGCATTTGATTTTTTCTGTGCTTCATCTGCTTCTCCAGCTCTTTATCCTTATAGATCCAGGCAAGGACTGCTGTTAGCAAACCCAATCCGAATAAGGCTTTGCTAATATCCCTGCCGGCCTCCGCCCAGCTAAGGCGATACCCCTCCACCGCATACGGAAGCTTTAACCATGGCTCCTCCCGGGTACTTTCCGAAGCCGTTTGGACTGCCTCCTCCAGCTTTCTGTGCAGTTTTTCCTCCTCGGCATACTGCTTTGGCATGATAGAAAACTCCATCGTGTGTTCCCTAACTTCCTCCTGATAGGACAGGATCGCGGTTACCTTCGTTCTTACGCCCTCCCCTTTGATTTCCTCGTTTTTCACACTTCCGTCTCTTCCAATCAGACCAAGATCCTCCGGCTTCCAATCAACAAGAAGACTGGTTTCTGGTATATTCTTGCAGAAGCAGAGATCTTCATACACCGCTTCCGCCGATTCATTTTCGCCTAGCACCGCAATATCCAGATATTTTATGGCACCTTGAAATAGCTTCTCCAGCTGCTCCTTCTGATAGCTTCGCTCCTTGACCCGAAGTGTCATTTCCTCTGTGAAACTCTTCATTTTCTCTCCCTCCGCCGCCGGTTCCTCTATCGGTTCCATGGAAACCTTAAGACGGACTTCCTGGTCTCCCTCTCCGTAATCCGGCCGTACCAGATGATTTTCATCAATCAGATAGGAATTATGGCCGGCTTGGATCCTGCTGCAAAAAGCCATCATAAGAGACAGATAGAGAATCATCATGACCAGAGAAAGCTTACTACAACAATATAATTTCTGCCAAACCGGTATCCTGTCTGCTACCTTTAGCGCCTTTCCCGCTTCTTCAATCCAGGCTTTCTGTTGCAGATAACGGTAAAGCCCTGTTTTGGTCAGAATAAAATCTGCGGCCGGATATAAGAAATACAGCTTATGTTCCTTTTTATCAATTGCCTTTTCCCATTCCTCCTTTTTCTTTAATGAAACAAGGACACAAGCAGCACCGGATAAGAGCAGCAGGAAAAGAAGAAGATTTATCCAAGACATCCTATTTACCTCCTTTACACTTCGATTGCCACAATTTTGTCTGCCAGATAATAGGCACATAAATAAGCAACCAAAAGAATACTCATGACCATCCTGCCAAGGATATTGTGATAAAGGGGATCTAAAAATCCGGGAGAGAAAAACTGCAGATAGAAAATAATCCCCAGAGGAATTATTTTCATAATATCTGCCTCATATTTCTTGGCGGTTACCATGGTTATAATTTCCCTTTTTACTTCTACCTTGTCGCTGATGGCATTGGCCGTGCTTCGAATCACTTTAATGAGATCCCCTCCGGACCGTTTTGCCGTTGAGAAAATCTCCGCAAAATTAAGGATATCCTCGACTCCGGTTCGTTCTGCAAATTCATTTAGCGCCTTCTCCACGGTGATATTCATTCGAATCTGGTTTATGATATAGGAAAATTCCCGCATAATCAGGGCATCCTCCTTATAGAGAAGCTTAAGATCTTTCCAAGCCTCTTCAAAAGCATTCTCCGCTGAGTAACCGGAGCTTAAAGCGGCGGAGAGGCTGATAATCCCATCCTTAAACTCCTGGTTGATCTTCCATTTTCTCTCTTCCATCCGCTGCTCTCTCTTTTTTCTTCGAAAAACCATAACTAATGGACTAAGAAGAAGAACAGCAAAAACAGTATGGTAAAACAAATAGCCTAAGGCGCTAATGAAAAGAATTTCCTGAAGAAAACAGCGGATATTTTCCGTTCGGGTAAATCGATAATACCTATAATCTTCTATCAAGCAGATCCTTCCTTTCCTCCGAAAGCAGTACGCTTACGTCATCATTATGTATGCAGGGGCAGTCCGGCATTCTTCAGCTTTTCGGTATGGACTAAATTATTTCTCTTCTGCAGACATCCGGTCACCCTTCCTTCTTTCTCCCCGCTTTCAATAAATGTATACAAAGGATTTAACGGTATCTCACCGTCAACGCAGCCTAACACCTCTGTAATTTCAAGAACTCTTCTTGACCGGTCCCGGAGTCTTCCCAGATGAACGATAATATCAATTGCCGATGCAATCTGCTTTCTTACCGCCAGCAGGGGAATGTCCGCGCCCATTAAGACCAGAGACTCGAGGCGGCTTAACATATCCGCAGGAGAGTTTGCATGGCCGGTAGACAACGAACCGTCGTGCCCGGTATTAAAAGCCTGCAGCATGTCAAAGGCTGCTCCGTCACGAACCTCGCCGATAATAATTCGGTCCGGTCGCATACGAAGAGCTGTTTTTATCAAATCTCGAATCGTGATACCCTTTAATCCTTCGGTGTTTGCATTCCGTACTTCCATACGAACCAGATTCGGAATATTGCGGATCTGAAGCTCCGCGGAATCCTCAATCGTTATAATCCGTTCGCTCTGTGGAATATAGTTGGAAAGTACATTTAAGAAGGTGGTCTTCCCGGACCCGGTACCGCCGCTGATAAAGATGTTATAGCCTGCTATAACAAGCTTATGTAGAACCTCGGCCGCCTCCTCTGTGATCGATTCATACTCTAATAGCTGCTCTATTGTGATTGGGTTGTTTGGAAATTTTCGAATGGTAACGGTGGCTCCGTCAATTGCAATCGGCGGCAACACGATGTTGACCCGGGATCCATCCGCTAATCTTGCGTCTACAATCGGGTTCGCCTCATTAATGATCCGGTTTGACTGTGCCACGATCTGCTGGATAATATTCTCCAGTTTCTGCTTTGAGGCAAAGCTTTTATCACTGCAACAGATTGTCCCGTTTTTCTCGATAAAGATCTTATCCGTTCCATTTACCATAATTTCTGTTACCAAAGGATCCTCAATTAAATCCTGCAGAACATCCAGCCCGCGTATGGAATTAAAGATTTCCCGCCGGAGAAGCCTCTTTTCTTTCATACCAATATAATTTTCTCTGCTATTTCCAATCAGCACATGGTCTATGGAAGCATAAAGCTCCTCGTCCGAAATATCTTTTCTTAAGTCAAGTCCTTCCAGCACCATCTGCTGGAGTTTTTCTTTTATAGTATCCATATCCACCTCTAACTTATAAGTGATCGGCGTATGGCATCGCGCAGAACCACGATTCGCTGTTTTTTAATTCCTGCATGGTTATGGCTCTGCCTTCCCATCCCGGATCGGGAACCAGAAGCTTTTGGAATCTGTCCGGTCCGGTCGGTATATGAAGCAACTGCAGCTGCCGGTCCAATTCCTTTATCCTTTCGGCATCTTCCCCGTTTTCCTCCATTGCAACCAATACCTTATCACTTTGACTAATAATCTCTACGGCAGCTTCACTATAGCACCCAAGGTAGAATACCACGGTCTCATAATCCGTACTGTTTCGAATATCCACAAGCCACCGCCTTATGTCCTCCTTTGTTACCGAAAGTAAATCTAACCCATGGGATAAACCACTTAGGTAAGAAAGCCGGTCCACACAGCAAAGCAGTGGATTCATTTGATCAATCACGTTGGAATTATTATCTTTCAGATAATAGATAAATTCAGATAAGTTGGAATCAGAAGAAGCTGTTAAGGTTAGAAATGGGATCGGAAGAAGCTCCATCGGTATAAACAGAACCTTCCTTCGTTCCGATAAAAGATATGCCAAAGACCAGGAAAAGCTTAGTTTGTTTCGACCCGGAGGAAAGGAAACCACAGAGATTACTTTCCGGTCATTTTTTTCATAATTATATCCGGATACCTTCTCTTTCTTTGTATAATCCGTAAGTATCTTCGTCAGGATAGCCTCCGCCGACTGATATTTAAATATCCTCTGGTTCCCTTGCTCTCCCGCCTCAAGCGGCTGCTCCGATAAGATATAGAGATGAGAGATATTCTCCAGCTGCTCCTCCTTCACGGATAGCATTTCGCCTAAAAGCAGAATTTCGATTGGATGCAGCCCGATATACTCCGCAAAGCTTTCCTCTTCGGTAAACACCAATACATCGAAGTCCAAGCCTCTTCTTTTTACATACTCCATGAACCGAATGGCATACATAGAATCCGAATCATAGATTACTATTGTTTTCTCCAATAAGGAATCACCCCCGTATTCTCTATTCTTAGGAAATTAATTTGGATCAATAGCTAAGAAATATATAGTGACATAGATAAAGAAAGAATATTGAGAAAAAAGCACATGCAAATGTAATTAATTTACATGCCCTATCATACCTGAGAGAACAAAAAAAGTCAATCCTGTAACTATATTTTTGTTATTATCTTACAAATTTATTTATATTATCTCAAAATTTGCACAAAATAAAAACAAATAAATAATACTAGATTGACTGTTTCCTTAAGAAACACGATCAACATTGTGAAACCTGCTAAATGGAATAATAAAATGCCAGGCCATAGAGTAAGAGGAATCCCGGCAGCCCCAAGAGACCATTAGCTGCAAAGGATACGGCATTGATTCCCACATTGATGCTATATCCTCTGCTGCTTAACAGCAGATCCAGCAGATAGATTCCAGCTGTGCCAAGGCATGCCCTTAGTCCAAAATCAATAATAATATCGGGTCTTTTCCGAATAATACAAACTATGATAAATACACCACAAGCAATGATAATACCTGCAAATATTTTACTCTCCATTTACAATCCTCCCTTGTCTGCCTTCTATTTCAATACAGAAACGCATAATGCCTGTCTATTTACAATACAACCTACTACATTTATATACCAGGTTATCCAGATTATTCTAACTAAAAAGTATAATACATAAATATTTTGACTATACTATTAAAAAGTCTATAAAGGTAAAAGGACGGTGCAAATGAAATGCATAGGTTTGCAAAGAAAAAAATGCCAAAAGAGGATTTGCTGATAAGTGAGATTAATAAGACGAAGCTCGCTCTGGAAGCAGCCTACTCAAACTTTGAAAATGTTGTAGATCCCGACCTGATTGACAGCTGTATCTATGAAATGAATGCTGTGCAGAACCGATATAAATTTCTCCTAAAACAGGCGAAAGCGGCTAATATTACGATTAATTCGCAAATTACGTAAGAATTCTTTTTGTTATCATGATGAAACAGCCCTGCATACCTGAAAAAGAGATTTCTCCTTTTTCTTTTTCGGTATACAGGGCTGTTCCCATTTTTACTGACGTTTTTATGTTCCTCCGTCAATTTTCTTTTGTAAAGCAAATTGCTTGTTACTGTTCACACCCCTAACAAAGTCTATCCTATGATTTCGACAAATGATATCTGATAAGGAGTATTTGCATTCGTCGGTACTTTGGCTCCGTATTTTGGAGCCTTATGTACCGCTACGTAATGCAACTAAGCGAAAGCGTCTCCGAATCGGATACATTTGTCGAAATCATAACATGGTATACATGTCGGGTGTGAATAGTAACAAATTGTTCTTTCTCTTTTGTGCTTTACCCGAATTAAACGGTCTTATCTTTCGTATATTACCTGAGACTCTTTGGTATGCCCGCCATTTCTTCCTGTTTAAGAAGCCGCGGCTGTTTTTCTCTTTGGTATGGCTTTTATATGATAAACCCGCGGTTCCCGTCATTCGGATCGATGTACGTCTCATTCAGTGTTCCCTTACCGTAGGTTAAGCCCGCATAGAGCTGCTGTGTATTCCGCATCATCGGACCGCTGGTATCTTCTCTGCTGACCCCTTCAAATCCGGTCAGAAGCTTTTGAAGTACCGATACCGCACTCTTTAAGGAGTCCGGTTTTTTCCGAATCATTGCATTGATTATTCTTTCATTGATATATTGATACAGGCTTGCTAAATCATACGCCAGTTTATACCGATAGTCCAAAGCCGCCATCAATTCTCCAAGATATTTCTGCGCCTGCTTCAGTCCCTTATCAAATGCTTCCATATCCTTTCTTTCAAAGGCTTCTTCGGCTTCCTTGATCTCCGTAAGAATCATTTCATATAATATAACGATTAACTCACTTTTCGAGGCTTGTGTAATTCTTGCTGTAAATGCCTGTACGGCTTCCTTCTGCATCGTAGTACCTCCTGTGACAATCCTTCTCTAGCTTTCCGAGCATTAAATTATTGATTTGAGGGTCAAAAGCCTTCTTAGCAAATTAGTTTTATAAATCGGCTTTTACACTCAAGCTATTATTGCTGAATTAATGACAAGATTGTCTGCGGCCTCTGGTTTGCCTGCGCTAACATGGCAGTACCTGCCTGCGCCAACACATTCTTCTGCGTGTAATTAGCCATCTCCTCTGCCATATCCACATCCTTGATACGGGACAGGGATTCCGTCATATTCTCCGAAGTTACATCCAGATTGGATATGGAATGCTCCAGACGATTCTGATAAGCTCCTAACTTGGAGCGGATGGAAGAAACCTCGTTGATTGCCGTATCCAGTACGGTAATTGCCTCCTGCGCTCCTTTATCGTAGCATACATTCACCTTATCGATCTCTAAGGTTTTCGGATTCACTTTGGGAATTCGGACGGACATGGTTTGTCCGGCATTTGCTCCGATTTGCAGATCCATAGGACCCGCATCTAGTACGGACACAGTCACATCAACATAATTTGCTGAATCGGTCACGGGATCATCCGGTTTTTCCATATCCACAATTGTAAAATCATCGAAGGTCGTTTGCGCCGTTCCCGGATCTATTTCAAATGTCATTTTAAAATCATTCCGATCTGAAACGGTGACTTTATTTCCTTTTATGATTACGGTTGCAGTATTTCCAAACTTGGACTTGTCTGTACCGGTTTCTATGGAAGCTTTTGCATCGATTCCGTTCGCCGATGCCATTGTCGTTGATAGCCCCAACAAATCTGCCAAATCTGTGTTGCTGCAAACTACTTCTACCTTTTCATGCGATCCATAGCCTTTCGATACAAAAACAAGAGATGTGTTATGTGCGATCTGCGCACTGCTGTATCCGGCCATCTCCGGAAACTTCTTAATATCCATCGTTGCCATATCCGAAACGGCAGCCACATTAACATCCACGGTATCACAGGCGTTTCTGATTTTCTCAAACACTTCATCAATCGTATCGCCTTCTTCTACTTCTACTTCCTGTCCGTTAATGGTAATAGTACCTGTTTCCGAAGCCTGTATTTTTCTTTCTGCGGAGGAAATATCCGGATCGCCAAAATCTGCTTTCTTACCTACCACAACTGCCTGTCTTGCATCTTGTTCTATCTTTATTTTATAATCCCCAACGGATACCGCATCGGATAGGGAGACTAACGCTACCTCACTTGTGTCGGAATAGGATTTCCGATCCACCTTACCGTCTAAGAGCGTCATCTTATTAAATTCCGTCGTTTCCGAGATTCTTTGAATCTCATCCTTTAGCTGATTGATCTCTGTCTGAATTGATTCCCGGTCCTTTGTCGTATAGGTTCCGTTAGCAGCCTGTACGGAAAGTTCCCGCATTCTCTGCAGCATAGCCTCTACTTCAATTAATGCGCCTTCTGCGGTCTGTATTACGGAAATACCATCGGAGGCATTTCTGGAAGCCTGGTCCAGACCCGCGATCTGTGTTCTCATCTTCTCGGAAATCGCCATCCCAGCGGAATCATCTGCTGCCTTATTAATACGGTATCCGGAGGATAGCTTTCCCAAACTGGAATCCAGTAATTTATTTGTTCTTGATAGCTGATTATTTGCTCTTAAAGCAGAAATATTATGGTTAATTCTCATGTTGTTCACCAATCCCTTTCACTTTAGCAACCATCTCCATCCAGGTACGATGCCTGCCTCGTTTCTAACGTCTTTCTCCTTTGTATTACATCTGCAACTTTCTTGTAGCCAAATTATGCTTTACCTGCTTTCTGCGGCCTGAACGGTAAGGACCAATGCTTTCGCCAAACGGTATAGTTTCCTTTCGTCCTCTGCTCCCACCTCGGCATGGTCTTCCTCTTTTCCGGAATATGGATAGATATTTCCTTCCGCATCTTTCTTCTGAAGGACATAATCAAGCTTCTGTAACACAAGCCCGTCTTCCTCCGCCATCTGCCCGATTATACCGGAAGCCTTCTGCAATGCTTCCAGTCCCTCACGGTCATTACAGCTGATATATCCATTTAACTTTTCCTTTTTCAAGGATAATTCCGCTCTCACATTCCCGATTTTATCCGACCAGACGGTGACATTCACCTTACCCGCATTTTCAGCGCCTCGAATTATGGTTAGATTCATATTGGTAATTCCATGCCCGGTTTCGATCGGTATCCGGTAGAATTCCTTCTCGGCAAGTGTTTTTAAAAAGGTCATCTGCTGTGCTATATTCTTTCTCTCCGCAAGCATTCTGGAATCAATCATTTCTTCTCCCATCGCCTGCTCTAAGGCTGCCTGCGCCTTCTGTTCAAATTCTTCATATGCTTTTTGCATGGAATTCTTGTCGATTAATGTATCGGTTAATTCGGTGGTTTCCTTAAGGATATTTTCCGAATTTCTGCTATTTTTTTTATTTTTCAGGTGAAACAGCTTCTTGATCGGACTATCATCATTACTTAAAATATGATTTGCCATTCGAATATTTGAAACATTACAGGGCACCTTAAGTTCATTTAGGAAGCGAATCTCCGTATCTGCATTTTCACAAATTTCCCGTAATTCCTTTACCTTCTCTGTATAAATTTCATTTTCTTCGGAGGGCATGCTTTCCGTCTGCGTGAGAAGCTCAAACAGCTTTTCCATGGAAATATCCTTCATCCGGTTCCAGATCTCCGGTTCCGAAGAGAATGTTATATTCTTAAGCTTCCCCGGAGAAAGGGAATCCTTCACTTGCGTTACCAGCTGCTTCATATAGTCGAGCTGTTCCGATATGGTCTCTCCCTTATAGGATACCTCTTGCAGCATACCAAACGTATCATTAACCGCGGCATCCATACCTCCTTTTCGATAGGTTCTTACCGCGGTCAGCAGATGATCCAGGGTTACCTCCTGCTCTGCCTTCAGTATGGCGCCCAGGGCCGCCCCATCCGACTTCTCTACCTGATGAAGCAAACGGTAGATACCAATATAAGCCTTTCGTTCCTCCTGTGTGATTCCATCGGTTTTCTCAAGCTTTCTAAGATAGGTGCTGAATTTCTCATCCGAGGTAATTCCCTGTTCCTCCCGCATGCGGGCAATCGTTTGATTAAGTTCTCGGATCGGCATATCAAGAGGATTGTACCCCTCTTTGATCATCCTTACCGTCACTGCCGGGTGCAGATTACGAAGCATCGTTGTTACTTCCAGATCATAAGATTTTACCTTTGCTATATTCTCCTTGGTGATCTCGATCCCATTATAACCAAGAATCCGCACTGCCCTTTGGTTTGCCTGCGTATCCTCTATCGCTAATTCCGATAGAAGTGGTCCCATATTCATAAATGCCTTTTGAATGGAATCACCGTACTCTCTGTTGGGAACGGTCATTAGAGTCTCATATGCCTCTCCTGCCTGCATATACCTTGCCTGTAGATGATTTCCTTCCGTAAGAAGTCTCTGGATCGTTATGGACCGGTTCTCAGGAAGGGTGGCTCCCAGAACAGAGACCGGTGTCTGCTTTAACTGCAGGACACTTTGCGTTGTCTCTCTTAGAATCTGCATATTCTTCTCGGAGGTATCCGCATCCGCCGCAGTCAGAAGTTCACGGTAATATTGGTCCTCCAATTCCCGCAAGGCATCCACAACCTTCTCCAGCGGTTCTGTCCTTACAGAAACCCCCATTTTATCTAATCTTGCAGCAGCTTCCTTTGTCATCTTCAGGCGAATCTCTTCCAGCTGCCGATGTGCTTTTATTTCATCAATGGCATACTCTCTCTTTGCTGCCTCAGGAGAGGTTTCAATCTCTTTTCCCTCTGTCTCTGTATTTTCTTCATTGAAGACTTCATTTTTTTCTCCTACCGCACGGGGAACTTCTAACTCCTTCCCCGAACCGGTCCCTTCGGAATCATCAGTCCAGACGGAAATATCCGCTTTACCAGAAGTTTCTTCCCCCTTGCGGGAAACATTTTCCTTACCGAAAGTTTCTTCTCTCTTGCGAGAAACATCTGCCTTATCAAAAGTCTCTTCCCCCTTGCGGGAAACATCTGCCTCACCGGAAGTTTCCATCCCTTCAGAGACATCCGCCTTAGCGGAAGTACCGGCTGCACTTTGACAGATATTGTCGGCCGAATTTTCCCCAGTTTTCACGGTTTTCTCGGTTTCCCCGGTTTTCCCGACTCTTCCAGCTAGGAAAGCCAGATTTTTTATCGTCAGTTCTTCCTGATTCTGAACTGCCTGCGACAGGGTATCCTGCGAAATTGAGTGTATCTCCCCCATCAGTTTCCCATAGGAAAACTCCGGATTGCTATGCAGAGACGCCTCCAAAGGAGCGGTCCCATTCTTCATCGCGGTCATGATCCGGTCGAAAAGCTGTTCCTTCGTAAGATCCGTTTTGATTGCCTCAAGCTCCTTCTTATACGCAAATGTCTGCTTTGTCAGAGGGAGCCTGTTTTCAATCAGCCATTTTGCCTCCTCAAGATTTTCCTCGTTTACCGGATACCCAGCCTCTGCTATCACTTCCTCAACCTGCGGTTTTAACTCTTCCCATGCCTTTGCTGTCAGCCTCCGGGCCGGTTCCTGCCCTTTTGCCTCCCCGCTGTAGCAGGCTTTATAGAGATTCGCAATCGTAGGCTCAGAATCATTTGCAATTAAGGTTTTAACCGCTTTATCGTCGATTCGCTGAGCGGCTTTGCCAAAATTTAATGCAGATGCGACTTTTTGTATGGCTTCTTCTGTAACAGGAAGATTCTCTGCCGCCAGTCTTGCGGCAATTTGCTGCTTCGAGGCCTCTGTTTGAATCCGGTAAATGGGATGCTCCCTTCTTATCTGTTCTGCCTTCGTACGGTTTAATTCCAGACACAGCTCTTCCACGGAAAGCTTATCCACCGCAAAGCCTTCCTCCTCTAGCCGCTCATAATCCTGCTCCGTTAGCTTTAGCGCGACCTCCTCCAGATTCTTTTTTATATGATCTACATCCTTCTCCTTCTCTGCATATTGGGCCTTTTTCTCATATAAAGTAAGAAAGTTATCCTTATCTTTACCCAATTGCACGAGTGTGACGGCGGATAGCCGCCCTTCCCCTACGTCCTCCCCTATCAGCATTAATTCAATAATATTCCCGGTTACTTTCGTAACTTCGAATGTTTTCTCATCCCCCGGGACGACATTCGGCAATATCTCCTTCGAGGTACTTACTTTTTGTCCGCATAAGTCAAGGACTACCTGATCCGTAACCGCAATAACCGTACCTGTGATCTGCTGGCCTTTCTTCCGAAAGGATAAGCCCGTCTCCTTATCCCCCTCTATTCGATTATACGCCAGCCTTCCTGCTGCATTCGAATTTTTTTCTGTTTCCAAGGAAAGATTAAACTTCATATTATCCCCGCCTATTTATTTTAAAATATAAATTTGACTTATGACATTCCTGCTTTAATTATGATTACAGATACTATTTCGGATGATTTTACAAAAAACTTAAGAGAGAGCTTTTTTGGAGAAAACGATCGAATTTGCATAAAGTTCGATAAATTACTTCTTACTCGTTACTTTTCGGAATAAATATAAAACAAATGAATTCCATAATCATTCACAGCTTCATAAATTTTTAGAAGAACAAAGCAATGATACCCGATAGGAGGTCACCATGTTTAAGAAGAAATTCCAGTATATTTTTGTCGTTTTTTTAACCGTTCTCATTACCTGCGTTGGATGCAATAAGAACCCGAATCCGGAACCGGTTCAGTGTGAATTTGATACCTTTATTGATGCCTTATTTGTCGATTCCGTCCAAACCGACACGCTTTCTCTGAATTACTCTTTGGAAAGTCCGGAAGCCTATGGAATTGCCACAGAGGAAACTACTCTCGGCGAATATAGTATTGCAGAAATGAAAAATGGTTTGTTTAAAACGGAAAATAATTTAAATCGGCTGGTTTCCTTTGATTATACACAGCTAAATCAGGAGCAGCAGCTTACCTATGATATTCTAAAAGAATATCTTAAGCAGAATTTGGAGTTTGGAAATTATCTTTATTACGGCGAAGTGTTAGGCCCTACCACGGGAATACAGGCACAGCTTCCCATCCTGCTGGCAGAATACAGTTTTTATAGCAAAGAAGATATCGATCAATACATTGCGCTGCTTTCCTGTGTGGACGATTATTTTGAAATGATTGCCCGTTTTGAACAGGAAAAATCAGAACGAGGCCTGTTTATGCGGGATGCGGTGGCTGATCGTATCATCGAACAATGCGAGGCATTTATCAAATCACCGGAAAATAATTTTCTCATTGAATATTTTAATGAGAAGGTAGAACACTATGATGGATTAACGGAAAATGAAATCGCACATTACGAGGCGGCGAATACAAAGGCCGTCCTGGAAGAAGTAATCCCTGCATATGAAGAACTGATTGCTGCCTTATATAAATTAAAAGGTTCTGGTATAAACGATGCCGGGCTTTATTATTATCCGGAAGGGCAGGCTTATTACGAGCTGCTGTCGAAATATAAAACCGGTTCCAACCACTCCATGGAAGAAATGGCAGACCTTTTAGAGATAGCGATTCAGGATGGCATCGTGAAATTAACGACCCTTTCCTTAACAGATGCCACAATTTTGGATAAATATATGGATTTCTCCTCCTTCCCTCTAACCGATCCGGAAGAAATTCTATCCGATCTGAGGGAAGATATCACCAAAGATTTCCCGGAATCCATTCCTGTGAACTGCCAGATCAAATATGTGCATGAATCCTTATCCGAATACTTAAGCCCCGCCATGTATCTTGTCCCGCCCATCGATAACTATAGAAATAACAGTATTTACATTAACGGAAATGATGCAAAAACGCTCTCCACGATCTATACCACCGTCGCTCACGAAGGATATCCGGGACATTTGTATCAATGTGTTTATTTTCGAAATCAGAATCCGGCACCGATCCGCAGCCTGATGGACTTTACCGGATATGATGAAGGCTGGGCAACTTATGTGGAGATGTATTCCTACCATCTTGCCGGAATCGATGAAAATCTGGCAAGCTTTTTAGAGGCAAATAATATTATTATCCTGTGTATGTATGCGCGGGCCGACATCGGAATTCACTATGAAGGCTGGAAAAAGGATGATGTTGTCCGCTTTATCTTAAAATTTATTAACGATACACAGATTGCAGAATCCATCTATAATACTCTCTTAGAGGAACCGGCGATCTATCTGCCCTATGCAATTGGTTTTCTGGAAATAAAAGACCTGCGAAAGAAAGCCGAGGAGACACTGGGGGATAAATTTGTAGCAAAGGAATTTCATCAATTCCTTTTAGATATCGGCCCGGCTCAATTTGATGTGATTGATCATTATTTGGACAAATGGATAGATGAGCAATCCTCCATAGTCGTTACCTATACTGAATAAACTTCTTTCCTTTTAATGAAATCGCGTTACTGTTCACACCCATCCTATATACCATGATATAATAAAAGCGTAGGTGAGCATGCGATCGGAGCTAAAGATCATGAACATGTTT
>ENA-UOOK01001966-UOOK01001966.1-fermentation-metagenome-genome-assembly--contig:-NODE-1966-length-26078-cov-12.332014_pt1 | contig 26078 bp, 28 predicted proteins | sample MGYA00245777_ERZ724023 | MGnify/ENA primary metagenome ERZ724023 (study PRJEB28704, sample SAMN03018312) | fermentation metagenome | biome: anthropogenic terrestrial biome; feature: soil... | reverse complement strand
ACGAGGCTGGACAGCTCCTAATTACTGCGAACTTAAGATTAGTGGTTAGTATTGCTAAAAAGTATAGTAAGTCGAATCTAGAGCTTCTAGACCTCATTCAAGAGGGAAATATTGGACTAATGAGAGCTGTAGAGAAGTTTGACTACACAAAAGGCTTTAAATTCTCCACATATGCTACATGGTGGATTAGACAAGCTATCACTAGAGCTATTGCAGATCAAGCAAGAACAATTAGAGTTCCTGTACATATGATTGAAACTATTAACAAATACAACAAACTTAGCAACATGCTTGCAACAAGATTAGGTAGACCTGCAACAGATGAAGAGGTTGCAAAAGAAATGGATGTTCCAGTAGAAAGAATTGCAGAGATTAGAAAGATTAATCAGAATCCAACATCATTATCCACCCCTATTGGTGAGGAAAAAGATAGTAAACTTCAAGATATAATTGCAGATGATTGGTCACAATCACCTGATGAATATGCAACAAGTGAATATCTTAAGAATCAACTTAGAGATATCCTAGATAGTTTACAAGATAGAGAAAGAAGAGTCCTTGCACTTAGATTCGGACTAGAAGATGGTGTCTCTAGAACTCTAGAAGAAGTTGGAAAAGAATTTGGAGTAACAAGGGAAAGAATACGACAAATTGAAGCAAAAGCACTAAAAAAACTCAAAGAGAAGTCTTCAGAAAAACAACTCGCTGATTACATAGATTAGTTCTGACCCTCTATTAAATCTGTAAACTCTTTGGTCGATACAGGAAAAGACTCTGCACTCCTTTCGTACACCTTGTCCAATTCTTCCATATTAAAGCTTTTTGCTATTTGTGTAGTATATGATTCCGCACCATCTAAAATGCTACTGTCTTTGCTTTGAAAGAGAAAAGTTGTACCAACCCATACAAGCGCAATCACCCCTAACAGAATAATTGCAAAAAGAAACTTTTTAACTATTTCCATAAAGATTATTCATAAAAATTACTTCTACTAACATCATATACCCTTAATACAATACTGTAATTACTCAAGCCATCCTCATCCTTCTGATTACTAAACGATGTCGCCTCTAAAACAGGATAGTTAGGCATTCCCTCCAAATCTTTCAAAAGACTCAAAAAGTTCGTAGAATCACCCTTTATCGAAACCCTAAAAGAAGAAGGGGTTAAGGCTTTAGGTGCAAGAGTATATGTCTCACCATCATAACTATCAAAATTTACCGATAAAAGTTCAAACCCATTTCTAGAAACAATTGGTTCAATATTTGATAGTAAGAGAGTAAATGCTTTATTTTCAGGAAAAATAAATTGTAAAGTATCAAACTTTTCTTTCGAGTCCTTAAATTCCTTATCTAGATTCGAAAGAGCCTCTATCTTATTTTTTAACTGAGAAGTAACAACTTTCTTCTGCTTAATCTCTTTATTTATTTTTATAATGGTTGCAATTGTTGGCCTAAGAGCAAAAACAATTAAAAGAATTGATATCAAAAGACTTACACCAAAGCTAATGTAAGAACTTGTCTTATTCTTTGATTCTCTAATCGCATTTATATGATCAACTGTATTTGCTTTCTGTGGTACCACTATTTGCTTTCTCTAACAATATTAAATGTCACACCAACTTTTATCTCACCATCCTCTTTCGTAATATTAAAAGACACATCAGAATATCGAGTACTTGATTTCAATGCAGTTTCATAAATATTGATATCCTCAAGATTCAAGGCTGTCAAACTTAAAGAAACCCTATCAACATTAAGCGAAAAACTATTAAGAATGATTGTAGAAGGAACACTACTTGTTACTTCACTTACAACTTCAGAATTAAATCTTTGTCCCATCCTCACAATCTCCACATCTGAGAGTAAAGTTTGATAGTTACTATATATCCTGTTATTTTGCTTCCATGTTGAATCATTTAGCAGAGAAATCTGACTGTTAATTTCTTCTGTCAAATCATTGTTTCTCTCATCAAGAATGAATCTTGAAAAGAAAACACCTAAGACCACTAACTCCACTACTATCAGAAGGTACTTACCTATTGTTGTCAGCCAAGTATATACGGTAGAAACAACATCCGTAGGAGAATATACTGGTTGCAAAAGATTAATGGATTTTGGTTGTCTATTCCTAGCCATGGGCAGTCTTTAATTTTATTCTTCAGTATAGCACAAGGCTATATTTTGTTGAATAATATAATTTTCTCTCTTTTTTCTAGGGCCTCTAAAGCTTTTTCCGTACTTACAGGAATTATCGGGAAATAGAGGTCTGTCACGGTTTTTAATAAATAACTAAGATTGTTTAAAATCTTTCCGGAATCTTCAATCTTTACATCTTTGCTCCACGGTTCCTTCTCTGTAATATACTTATTCCCCCAATCAGCCAATTCATCTATTCGCTCTCCTGCAAGAGCTATTTCATACTCATCATACAACTTCTCTATCTCTTCTTTATACTTCAAAACCTTCTCCCTGAAATCCTTTTCTACACTTTCTTCATCATTAATTTCAACCTCCTTACTATTTGCTAAATGTATAACTCTGTTAAGAAGATTACCGTAATTGTTTGCTAATCTAGCATTATACATATTCACCAATTCATCCTCTTTGTATGCCGAATCTGCAAATGTGGAAATACCTGTCAAAAGGTAGAATCTAACAATCTCTGCTCCATATTTCTTTTCCTGATCAAACGGGGATATGACATTTTCAAGAGTCTTTGCCATTTTTCGCCCATCTGAAGCTAAAATCATACCGTGCTCTAGTAATTTCTTAGAATGAGCAAGACCTGCAGATATTAACATTCCTTGCCATATAACTGCTTGAAAACGAAGATTATCTGGACCAAAAATCTGCACTCCAGGCCACCACTCATCAACTTTCTTCTCATCTGTTCCATACCCAACGGCACTAACATAGTTTGCCAAAGCATCAAACCAAACATATATAACCTGCTCTGGATCATCTGGCACTTCAATACCCCAAGAAAGATTCTTCTTTAGCCTTGAAATGCTAATATCCTCAATCTCTTCAATGATTTTTCTTAATTCTCCATGCTTCTGTACAGGTTTTAATACATCTGGATTTGAATCAAACCATTTGAGTAATTCATCTTTGTATTTCGAAAGGGAGAAGAAGTAGTTCTCTTCATCTCTTTCCTCTGGAGCCTTACCGTGATCTGGACATTTTCCGTCAACCAAATCCTTCTCTGTGACATATCTTTCACAACCCACGCAGTATTTCCCGACATATCGTTTCTTATATATATCACCTCGTTTCTTACACTCATTCCAAAACTTATGAACTGCTATTACATGCTCCTTATCTGATGTTTTGTAGAAATTATCATATTCCACCAAGAAAAGCTTGCAGTAATCCTTAAACTTCTGCGCATTCCTATCTACAAACTCCTGAACATCAATACCAGCCTCTTGTGCCTTATCCCAAATCTTTTGCCCATGCTCATCTGTGCCTACATTAAAGAAAACATTCTCTTTACCAAGCTTTTTCCTAAAATATCTAGCAATGGCATCTGCCTGAACAAACTCAAGTGCATGGCCAATATGTGGCTCTGCATTTACATATGGAAGTGTTGTTGTTAGGTAGAATTTTTTCATACCAGGAATTATACCACAGACAGACCTGGTCAGTCAGTTCCTTCTTATGCCGTATAGGTTTACAAGCACTTTTTAAGGAATTTTAATCTTACTATAGGGGCACGTGAATCACTCTCATAAAAAGGTTTTCCTCTTTTAAGACAAAAATGAGAGTAAAAACCGAGCTTTTTACAGACCTATAAAACTATGAACTTTTCCTGTTTTTGACATCTGAGCTAGTAATGTATAAGGAAAAACTGACTGACCAGGTCTGTATTTGAAAAAAAAGCCTAGAAATTATCAAAATGTAGGTAAAACACCATACAAAGACAACTTCTAGGCTAAAGCCATGAGAGGTTACTATCGTAACCATCTTTTGTTGATAAACCAGAAAAACTTCTCTGGTTCTCTTCGATCTCCTCGGACCGTTGAAAGGTACCAATGATAGTCTTTCGAGTTATGCATCCGAAGGATTGTGTATCCTCGTTGCCCACGAAGATCAAAGATAGCTATTATTTCCTCGTTTTGAGGTTTAAAATTTCTTAACTCTTCATATGAAGTATTAAGAGGCATACGCCTTGTTGTTAATTTCTCGATTTCTGGGTGATAAATCACTCTTCTCATCAAACACCTCCTATATTCTGAACCTCGTACAGAAAAGTATTCCTAAAACAACAAGTATTGATATTAGTGCAAGTAGAATCCTCATTAAGATTACTATTTCCTGTCAACCTTAAAAAGTTGTTCTTTATCACGAGAATTTTCCACTAAATCAACCCTAATCTTGCCAACAAACAGATAAAGAAGAAAGAGTAGCCCTGCCATTACAAAAAGCTGCATAGCCCTAACTCCTTGATTCCAATAAGTCTTCAAAGTTAGTAGGCAAGTGACAATAACTACAAGAGAAAATAGGAGCAACAAAAACAACACAACTATATCCCAAAAAGTGAGAGGTCTTCCTTTCTCCTTATAGTCCTCCTTTGTTTCCTTGCAAATCCCAACAAAGAGGAAAAGAATAAAAACACCAAACAGTAAAAACAATTCAACAACAATGATCCTAGCCATCATTTTCTCCCTTCTTATTCCTGATCAGTTTTAAAAGAACAAGTACAGTAAATATTACTAATACTACTTAATTATACCACTTATGAAACACAAAAACCATTGGACAAACCGTTTAACCAATCTGTTGACCTATCAAAAGACCCTCCGCAAGCCCCAAACCAACTAACTCCTGCCAAACAGCTTCTGTAACAAAAGGAATAAAGGGATGCATAATCTTCAAATTCTCTTTCAAAATATACAGAAGTTCAGCAAGTTTTTCCCGTCTCCTCCCACTCCCAATCTCCTCATCTTTAATCTCCCCTTTAATTTCCTCTATCCAAACATCACAAACCTGATGCCAAAAGAACTCCCTAATACCCTCCGCCCCCAAATTAAACTGATACTTTTCAATATATGAAGAAATCTTTTGCATGTGCTCTCTTGTTTGTTTAATCCTCTCTGTTTCATTAACTTCATAACTTGCAATATCCTCCAACTCAGAATCATCCATATTCATTAAAATAAATCTACTTGCATTCCATATTTTTGTAACAAAATTCCTGTTTCCCTTGATTTTCTCCTCTCTAAGTGGAGAATTCGAACCCGGAAGAGCATCGATATAGTACCAAAGCCTTAAAGCATCAGCCCCATACTTCTCAAAAATCTCACTTGGTTCAACACCATTGCCCTTAGATTTAGACATTTTTGAACCATCCTCAGCAAGGATAATTCCTGTCAAAAGAGTTGTAGAATATGGAACTTGATTTGTTTTGTACAGACCAAACATTAACATCCTAGCTGTCCACCAGAAAAGGATATCTCTCCCATGAATCATCATCTGCGTTGGATAGTACTTCTTAAAATCCTCTCCCTCTGGGCCTCCAAGAGTGGTATATGGCCACTGTCCAGAACTAAACCATGTGTCAAAAACATCTGTTTCCTGCTCCCAAACCTCACCATTTATTGATTTTGGTTCATCTTCACCCAAAAATATTTCTCCACTACCTGTTGCTTTTGTATTAAATTCTTTCTCAAAATCTTCAATATCTTTCCCTTTATTTTCAATTAACCAATCACACATTTTCTTACCACCGCTATACCAAACAGGAATTCTTTGCCCCCACCATAGCTGTCTTGAAATACACCAAGGTTGGATATTTGCATAGAAATGCTCAAGCGCTTTCTGTTGACCCGAAGGAATGACATTAACATCACCCTTTTTAAGCGCCTCTAAGGCCCTTTTTGCTAAAGATTCAACATTAAGATACCACTGATTCGATATTATTGGTTCAATTGCCGTTTTACACCTTTCACAGATTGTTACTTCATGCTTAATATTCTCAATCTTAACAAGAAGTCCCATTTCATCCAACTCCTTTACTAATGCTTTAGAACAATCAATTGTTCCCATTCCCTTAAATCGCTCGGGGATATCTCCAGACATCTTGCCTTCCTCATCAATGACATTGATTATTGGGAGATCATGCTTTTTACCAATATCAAAGTCAATTGGAGCATGAGCAGGGGTAACTTTCAAAGCTCCTGTTCCTGTTTCAATATCTGTGTCTTCATCTGCAATTACAGGGATTTCCCTGTTTGCAATTGGCAAGAGCACCTTTTTGCCAATAAATTCTTGGTATCTCACATCTTCGGGATTAACTGCAACTGCGGTATCTCCAAGCATTGTTTCCGGCCTTGTTGTAGCAACCGTTATGCCCTCAGCACCAAGTTTTTCTTTAGCCAACTTTCTATCCTCTTCATTAACAAAAGGATATATTATGTATGCGAATATTCCCCTTCTTTCTTCACGTTCGGTATCAACATCTGCAAGGGCCGTTTTGCAATGTGGACATTGGTTAATTATCCTTTTATCCCTATACACCAAACCATCTGAATACATTTTGTAGAAGGTTTCGTAGACAATTTTTGTCAATCTAGGATCGAGTGTAAAGAATTCTCTTGAATAGTCGGCGGAGAGCCCGATTCTCTGTTCATATTCTCTAGCATTTTGCATATTTACCAAACAGAATTCATAGCATTGTTTGTAGAATTCTTCTCTTCCCACACCTTGCTTGCTCTTTCCTTGTGATTCTAGAAGCTTTGTAAAGACGCTTTCTGTTTGTATGCCTGCATGATCTTTGCCTGGAAGAAGAAGTGTTGGGTGGCCTGTCATTCTTTTGTACCTGCCAATTGCATCATGGAATGCGTATCCGCACATATGCCCTAGGTGTGGAGTACCGTTGGCATTAGGAGGTGGAAGAGTTATGGTAAAAGGTTCTTTTAGCTCAAAACCGTTCTGTTGTAGGTGTTTTTCCATTAAATCAGGGTTGGATATGCCCGATTTCTCCCAGAGCTGATATATCTCAACCTCCTTGCTGTTTGAATCGAATGTTTTTGGAATATCTTTTTCCATAGCAGGAACTATACTAGAAGAGGCGGGAAAAGACAAGAAAGTCCCAAAAGAGCAACAAAAGGTGGTCGTGTGAAACAAGTACAAAAAACCCTGTTAAAAGGTCCGTTTCATGTAACACGGAAATCTACCCAAAAAACACCCCTTTCTCAAGGTCAGACCTGGGACAGACCCTTGCGGAGGACACTGTTTTTCCCGAGGAAGAAAACCCCCACCAGAACAGCGCAGAGGAAACAGGGCAAAGATCGGAGAAAGGAAGGGGGACAGACCCGGGACAGACCTTCTATGTTAGCTCTCCGTGGAACATGATATAATGCAAGGATATGAAAAAACAACAAAATGAAAGAGGTCAGGATTTGTTAAAACTATGCACACTATCCGGAACGACGGAAATTGGAAGAAACTCAAACTTCATCCAATACAAAGACGAAATTGTCATGGTAGATGCAGGGTATTCCTTCCCTGGTCAAGAAATGTACGGAATCGACTATTTAATTCCAAATACAAAATACCTAAAAAAACAGAAAAAAAATATCAAAGCCATATTAATAACACATGGACACTTAGATCACATAGGCGCACTAAGATGGATACTACCAGAGCTTGACTACCCACCAATATACGCAGGAGGCTTTGCAAAATCCCTCATAGAAGTAAAAATGAAAGAGTACAAAATGGAGAAAAAGGTTAAAATCTTCAGCGTAGACAGAAAATCAAAAGTTAACATCGGCAAGTATTTCAAAGCTACTTTCATCGGTATAAATCACAGCATCCCAGACTCCTTCTCAATCTTCCTAGAATCACCAAAAGGCAACATCTTCTTCTCAGGAGATTTCAAATTCGACCTAACACCTGCAAACGAACCCCAGTCCGACTATGAAAAACTAAAAAGCTTAAGGGGAAGGATTGACTTAGCCCTAATTGAAAGCACAAATGCAACAGTTCCCGGAAGATCTCCTTCCGAAAGAGTCATCTCCGAAAACCTACTAGAGGTAATCTCAAAACAGAAAGGAAGAGTCATCGTTTCAGCATTTTCATCCTTGATAACAAGATTGTATTCATTAATTGAAATTGCCAAAAAGACAAACAGAAAAGTACTTCTAGCAGGAAGAAGTTTAGACCAAGCTATAAAGATTGCAAGGGAGAATAGGTACATCAAAATTGATGAAGGGCTCTTGATAAAGGATAAAGACATTAAGAAATATCCTGATAACCAGCTTCTGATTCTTTGTACTGGTAGTCAAGGTGAAAGATTTGCAGTATTAAACAGGATTTCATTAAACGAGCATAATAATATAAAGATCAAAAAGGGTGATTTGGTAATTATGTCATCTTCTGAAATACCTGAAAACATTTCTAATATTGAAAAAATGACAGACAGGTTAATCTCTCTAGGAGCAGAATTAATGAAAGATACCGTAAATATGAAAATCCATTCAACGGGACACGGTAATCAGGAAGATATTAGAGCAATGGTCGAATTCATTAAACCACGTAATGTCATGCCTATCCACGGTTCATTAACTTTCAGATATTTCAACAAACAAAACCTTGAGAAATGGGGGATTAACCCTAACAATATTCTCTTAACAGATGATGGGCAACTATGGGAATATACCGGAAGATACTGGAAAAGAGGAAAAAAGATAGAATCTAAACCAATCCTAATTGATGGACTTGGAGTTGGAGATATTGGGGACATGGTCCTTAAAGACAGAAAACAATTGGCAGAGTATGGTATTTTCTCTGTAATATTAAATCTTAGTGCAAATACACATAAGATTCTTGGTAAGCCTAAATACCTTTCGAGAGGATTCATATATTTCAAAAACTCTCTACCTTTGTTGAAAGAGATTACAAATGCTATTTTTGATACTCATAGAATGTGGTTAGATCAACAAGGGAAAGCGAAGAAAGTTAATTATGACACGTTAAGAGAGGCTTTGGAGAAAAGTTTAGGGAAATTGATATACAAGAAGACAGAGAGAGAGCCAATCATTATGATTGCAATTATCTAATGGAGAAGATTGTTTAATGTCCTATAACGTGGTATAATGTAGATGTATGTAGCTCTTTAGAAAGGAGGTTTACTTTGAGAAAGAAATCCCGTTGTACATGGACTTTAGTAATTGAGAAGATTGAAAAAATATTTTCATTTCTTCCAAATAACATTTTTGTTATGCTCACCAATCCCATAATCTCGTTTCCCTTAACACACCAAGAGGAACAAGATGTTTTAGACGAAACAAAGGAGAAATCATGAAAAACCAACGTCCATGGTCAAAAAGAATATTAGAAACAGTTGCTTTCTTAATTCTTTTCGTTATTGTTGCTCCCCTAATTTTATTTGCGGGAATCCTGGCACTACTGCTACTACTTATTGTAGGAATCCTCTTCTCCCTCTTTTGGAATGGGGAAGATCCCACGGACTGGCACACACACGCGTGGTAGTTTACCTCCAACAAGAAGGGTTTCGTAGAATATTATGTTCTGTATTTTTATATACAATCGAAATCCTTCTTGCAATATTTTGCTATTCAATACACTATCCTTCCAAACCTTTCCAAAATCAATATAAAAAACATATTGTATTCCCCCAAATATGATATACTAATTCATATATGCTAAACCTGCCTTTTTTAAGAAAAAATAGTAAATCTGAATTACTCCCAACAGACAACATAGTTGCCTTAGATATTGGTACAGAAACACTCAAAGGAATCCTTTTTAACAGTAATAAATTTGGTGTTAATGTTAAGAAAGTTTCTAGGATTGAACAGCAACAACATGCAATGAAAAGTGGAATCATTACAAACCTAGATATGGTTCTAACTAATTGCAGGCTCACAATGTCATCCCTAACAGACAGACTCGAAGAAGAAGAGTATCCAAAACATATTGTAATGGGGATTGCAGGAGAATATATTCAAGGAGTCTCTATTGTTGTGAACTATCAAAGAGATGAAAACTACGAAAAAGAGGTAACAGAGAAGGAACAAGGAAAAATTTTAACACAAATTGAAAGTAAGATAGAATCAAGTGGAAAAGAGGATTTGGGAAGAAGAATTGGATTAACAAACGATGATATTGAAATACTCCATATCACAAAAACAGGTTTAGAAATTGGTGGAATGCCAGTAGATTCACTCGTTGGATACAAAGGCAGAGATGTAAAGCTTAACTACTATGCATCTTTCGCACCAAAAACATATGTAGAAGCCTTAAGGAAGGTAGCCACCGAATTAGAGTTAAATGTCCTAGGAGTCGTTTCTCAACCCTTCGCCGTTGCTAGAGCCTTTGCAGGCTCTTCAAACAGAGATTTTTCTGCCATCTTCCTTGACATTGGAGGAGGAACAACAGACATTGCTGTTGTTGAGAAGGGAAATGTTGTTGAAACAAAGATGTTTGCATTTGGAGGTAGAGCATTCACAAAAGAAATTGTAAAGATCGCAAATTTAGAATACAGAGTCGCTGAACAGAGAAAAATTAAATATTCAAAAAGAGAGTTAGGAAAAGAGATGGCAAGAGATGTGCAGAAAATTGTATATCCCGTTGCTCGACTATGGATGAAAACATTGAAAGTTGCCTTAGAGCACTGCGATGATGTTGCTTCATTCCCACCGCAAATATATCTCTGCGGAGGTGGTTCTCTTCTACCAGAAATTAAAGAAGTTATGCTTGAATTCCCATGGAAAAAGACACTACCATTTGCTGTCGTACCAAAGATTGAATTCTTTACACCAGAGAAATTAGATCACATTTCAGATAGCAGCAAGGAGTTAAGAAATGTATTTGATATTACTCCTGCAGCTCTCTCTAAATTTATTTATGATATACATAGCAAAGAATTAAATGGAAGAGATAAATAAAAAAATTACAAAAATAGTTGTTGGAAAAGATGATGAATTAACAGATATTGTTACAGGAATCATTGATTCAACTAATGAAAGGATTCTACTTACATTTGCAGAGGAATCTGATTTACTAATTAGTCCAGTCAATCTAAGTGTTTTGTTGGAAACTGGTGATGAAAATGAAAAGATAATGATTGCGCAGATAATTAAAAATCCAACAGGTGTTAGGAATGCAAATAGCGCTGGTATTACAACGATTGAAACAACAACACTTCCAGAAGAAGAGGTTTGGGAGGAGGAGATAGAGAGGAAGACAGAAAGATTAAATCCTAAACCTAAGGAAGTTCCAATCAAAGAACAGGTGAAAGAGAGTGAAGGAATTAGTATTGGAGAAGACATACAGACTAAAGATGAGGAGATTGATAATATTGTTCCTCCAACTGAAAATCCGAAAGAGGAAGAGAGTAAGCATATTCAAACAGAGAAGGAAAGTAGTATTAGAAAGAAAGAGAAGAAGGAAATTACAGCAAAGACAAAGAAGATTCTCTTAATTGTTGGTCCTGCAATACTTGTTATCCTTTCTTTAATTGCATTCATTTACTACAAAACAGCTCCTTTTGTGAGGATTAGAATATATACAGAATCAAAAGAGGTTGGTCTTGAAAAAATCTTTACAGGAGATTCTAATATCAAAGAGATTGATTTTGAGAATTTAAGAATCCCAATTAAAAAAGAGAGTGCAGAGAAGGCTAGATCTACAACAGTTAAGGCAACAGGTGTTGCATACAAAGGGGAGAAAGCTACAGGAAAAATTGGAATTGCATACAGAAAAGATGGAGGGTGTACTGATGTTCCTAATCTAGACTTACCTGGTAGTACAGTGTTAATTTCTGATGGTGGGAAGTACTTTAAGCTTGATGCAGCTATCTCCATTCCTTGCTCCCTAACTCCTGTGGAGGCTTCTGTTACAGCAAATGAGATAGGGACAGAGTATAACTTGCCACAAGGTACATCTTTTTCAATTCAAAACTATCCTAAGAGCGAGGTTTTTGGAATGGCTTCCGTAGCAATTACAGGAGGAACAAAGGAGGAATATACTGTACTTCAGCAACAGGATGTGAATACAGCAATGGAGGAGTTGAAGAAAATGGCAACAGAAGAGGCTGAAACTGAATTAAAAGATAAGTCTGGTGGTTCTTGGGATATAATCCTCTCTTCCATTAAGAGTGAGATTCCGAAAGATAGTGTTAAAACAGGAGTTCCTGTTGGTGGAGAAACAAAAGATACATCTCTTGAATTGAAGGTTGTAAGTGAGGCTACATATTTCTTGAAAGAGGGTTTTGATAAAAAGCTTTCTGAGATGTTAACAGAAGAGGCACAGGCCAAAAACTTATTTGAGACTGAGAAGAATTTAGAATTAACTCTTAGCAATAAGGTTGAAAAGGATATTACTGTTGCCGAAAACACAGCAGATAGTACAAAAGTCAAAGTTGTTGCAAAAGCTTCAGTTGAACCTAAGGTTGACAAGATTGCAATTATAAATCAATTGAAAGGGAGAAAATGGGATGCAGGAATAGAGATACTTAATAAATATGTCTTTTCTGATAAGGAAACAGAGGCGGTATTTGAACCAAAGAGGTTTCCAACAGGGTTAAGGTATTTCCCTACACGACAAGGAGCTATAGAAATAGAATTGAAGAAAGCTGATTAAACCCTTTCTTTATCGTGTCTTTTTTGATAGAATGACTCTTGCAATGTACCTGTAGCTCAATCGGATAGAGCAACTGCCTTCTAAGCAGTAGGTTGTCGGTTCGATTCCGGCCAGGTACGCCATACCATGGAGAGATGCCTGAGTGGTCGAAAGGAAACGCTTGGAAAGCGTTCGTATGAGAAATCATACCGTGGGTTCGAATCCCACTCTCTCCGCCATAGGAGTACTTCTATAAAAAAGATGTTGGGTTAAAATATCTACTTTTTCTTATATTTCAGATTCTCTTGAGATTCAGCAAGAAGCAAGAATGCAAGCAAAAAAAACATCATCTGTCCTTGTGGCAAGGATACAAAATAGTGATCAAACATCCCAATAACAAACAATGAAATGAATATTAATATTCCGTAAATTGTAATCTTTTTATAATTCTTTCTCACTATTTCAAAAAGAAGATACGTATAGGAAAGAAAGCCGAAGACTCCAAGTTCGGCAAAAAGTAAAAGAAACACATTATGAACAGGTTGTAACAAGGGCATGGATCTGTATGTTGTTGGGAAAAACCCCTCCATACCTTTTACATAATTACCTAAACCTATTCCTGAAATCCAGTTTTGTTTAATAACAACAAAGCTTGCTTTTGCAAGATTAACTCTGTCAATCCACCCACTATCATCTCCTGAAAAGATAGCAAAGAACCTTTCAAAAATTAATAGAAAAGAGAAAGAGAAGTATTTTTTCTTGAAAAATATTTTTGATATGAAAAGTACAGTCAATATTAGAAATGAAAGGAATATACTTGTTCTTGAGAAGGTGAATATTAGAAAAATAGAGGAAAAAAGTATTACTAAATATGTAACAATTTTGTAATAATTTTGTAACTTTTTTGTAAGGAAAATTGCAAAGAGTAATACTAAAAGGAAAAAACCTCCAAGCATATTTGGATGTGGGAATGTACCTCCAGCTCTAAGAAAAACTTGCCCACCTAAACCAACAAAACTCGATCCAACAAGCCCTGCAACACCTCTTGATTCTCCTAGAAAATCCAGACCTAATGAAGAGCCTTTGAGAAACTGGAACAAACCAATAATGCCTTGGAATAAAACTGTAACAAGCAGAAGAATTGATAGGAGATTGTAATTAAGTTTTTTCTTTTCCTTCTGCCATAGTTCTAGAAAGATTAAAAAAGTATTAACGTAAAGCAGTATTCTTAATGAAGAAAGTAGTACAAGAGGATTCCTTAAAATTAGATTTTGAACTAGTAAAAAGAAAAGAAATAGGAGCATAGAGTATCTATATTTTGTAAAAACTTCTTTTAATGTTTGTAACTTTTTTGTAACAATTGTTAGAAACAATACTCCCAAACCAAAATCCAATATTGATAGGGTAGGAATAAGATAGTTCACAGAAATACCATCAACTAAACTTTTTTCAAAAGGAAAAGGAAGTTGATATGTAATATTAAAAGGTAATGCAAGGAGAAGGAAATAAAGCAAAGATGTAACAAGGTTCTCTGTGAATATATATACAATCAAAGGAATAGACATCAATACAGCTAAAGCAATAGATCTTCCAATAGATTCTCTCCAAAAAGAAAGTGATACACCTACAACTAAAAACAGTAAGATAAAAAGGAGTATATTCTTTTTAACAAAAATCTTCTTCACAAATACATTCTACCTACTTAACAGGTTTGATAACAATATGCCTATCCATTCCTTCACCTTCACTCTCTGTAGAAATATCCTTAAATTTGATTAACGTTAGGTGAACAATCCTCCTGTCAGATGGTTTCATTGGTGGTAATTCAACCGGAGCTCCTAAAATCCTTGCATCATCTGCTTTCTCAAGCGCCATCTTTGCAATCTTGTCATCTTTTTCTTTTCTGTATCCACCAACATCTACAAAAACTCTAAAAGTTTCTCTCTCTTCATCACTCATCTTTCTTCCAAGAAGAATCTGAAGCATAAATTGTAGTGAGTCTAAATGTCTACCTCGATTACCAATCATGTATCCCAAATCTTCTCCTTCAAATGCAACCTTAACATACTGTATACCTTCATCACCTTCCTCTATCTCAATCTCCACATCACCCTCTACATTAAGAAGTTCTTTTAAATTTTTAACTTCTTCTTTGGCCAGTTTAAGCAAATCTTTCTCTTTCATTAAGATATTTTTTAAAATTTAACATCAAATTCATTAGGGCAGAAACTACTTTTTCTTCTCTACTTTTTCTTCTAATTGTTTTCTATTTTTAATTGTTGATATCAAGTTCTGAATCCCTGCCTTGCTTTTATCCCAATCTAACAATACATATTGCACTACAAGCATAAATGACTGCACAACCCAGAAAAGGGTAATGAATGCTGGCATATTAACAGCAAAAAAGATTGTTAAAAGAGGCATCATATATGCTGTTGATTTACCCATATTCTCTTGTAAGTCTTCTGGTGAAAGCTCTTTCTCTTCTTTTTTCTTTTTCTTTTCTTTCTTCTTTAATGCCTTTTGTGGGTTTTGCATTATTTGTGTGAATTTTGTTGCAAAGAATTGAGAAATACCTGTTAGTAGTACTAAACATAGATATGGTAATGCCTCTATTGAAAGCTTATTAGTAAAATCCTTCCAATATATCTTGTCTAAGTTAAGACCAAAGAACATTAAATCTATGGTTATTTTTCCATCTGTAACTGCAAACAATGGTTCAATGAAGTTGTAAACTCGTGCGCTATCAATAGATCCTGTCCCCATACTCCTAACAACTTGGAAAAGAACAATAACAAGAAGAAATTGAGGTATTGTAGTAAAAAGACAGCCTAAAGGATTATATCCACTCTTTTTATACAATTTAACCTGCTCCTGAGAAAGTTTCTCCTTGTCGTTTGCATATTTCTTCTGTAAAGCATCTAATTGTGGCCTTAATGCTGCCATTTTCCTTGTCATATTGGTTTGTTTTTTCACAAGAGGAAGCAGAAGAAGTCTGAAAATCACAGCAACACCTACAATTGCCCATCCAAGATTATTTCCAAATGCACGATAAAGAACCAAAGTTAGGTTAAGAATAGGGTCAAAAAATATGGTATTCCACATAATACAGCTTAAGACTAATATAAGGTTCTGGAATATATCATAAATTTGGTTTAAGGGACAGGGTCATAAGTGCCTGGTGGGGTCCAAGGATTACAACGAATTAATCTTTTGAGTGTTAAAAAACCTCCTTTGAACACCCCGTATTTCTCTATTGCTTCATATCCATACTCCGAACAGGTTGGTACAAACTTACAATTTCTTCTTCCAGGATTAATCTTTCCTCTGATACCGTGATCTAAAGAAATTGTTTTCTGATACTGTTTAATTAACCAGAGGATTATTTTTTTCATTAAGATTTATTAAGAAAATCTTTCTTTATTAAAGCAAAGATTTCATCTTTTAGAATTTTATAGTCATTACAAAATTCAAATGCAACATATGAAAAACTTTGACCTAAGTTATCCAATTGGAAGTTTTTAATTGCTTCCATAAAAATAACCCTAAGAAGTCTAGTCATCCTATGTCTTTGTACTGCATTTCCAATCTTCTTACTTACAACAAAACCAAAAAGAGGATGCTTATGATTATTCGGAAGAGATATTATCATCCCATATTTACCTTTTGCTTTAAAACCACTCTTGTAAAGATGTTGAAATTCTTTTGCTGGCAACCTGTATTTTTTAGGTAGCATATCTATCTAATGTTTTTCTTATGCTTTTTTCTCAAAAGCTTGTACTCTTCACTAACAGAAAGCTCTTTCTTTCCTTTGGCTCTCTTTCTTTTCAAAACTCTTTTTCCACCAACAGTTTTGTTCCTTGCCATGAAGCCAAGTTTTTTGATTCTTCGCATGTTTTTTGGTTGATATGTTCTCTTCATATTTTTAATGAATATCTGAAATCTTGCCGATTATATAGTAAGTAAAAGTATTTAGCAAATATTTACAAAAGAGCTCTAGAATTACTAGAGTGTTTTCCCCTTGTTAAATATTCCCACAACAACAGTGTTTTCAAATGATGGATAAAAAGATATCCACATTTTTTGAAAAATCAATATAATGAATCAAAGTCCCAATCGATCAGAGACTGCCCTCCAAAGTATTAAAATAGTTGACCTTAATGTTATGAACAAGGCAAATTTTGAAGGCTACTTCAAAAATATACAACAAAATAGTGGGGAAATAAATATAGATGAACTATGGAAAATGACAAAGGAACATCTTAAATTGATGTTGGGCACTAGAATCTTTCTTGGAATGTTTGGAAATGTATATATTGAAAATATTACAAATGGAGTAGTGCAACTATCTTGTGATGCTGAATACAAAAAAGAAAAGATTTTAAGAGATTACAAAGCTTCGCTAAAACAAGCTTTGAGAAAAGCTAGTGGACAAAACTATGAAATAGAGGTTGGTGTTAGAAAAGTAGAAGATCGAGTTAAAAAGGAGAAATACGAGTACCATGATCCAAATGGAGAATCTTTAGATCTTTTTTCAGCAGCTGAGAAAGAAAAAGATGCATTTGAGAAGAAATTAGATGAATCTAGATTAAATCCTAAGTATCTTTTTTCTAATTTTGTTGTAGGGAAAAGTAATGAACTTGCAGAAGCTGTTGCAGAAGCAGCTGTTAGAGATTTAGGCAATGCCTACAATCCAATATTTTTCTACGGTAATAGTGGACTTGGAAAAACACACTTGATGCAAGCAATTGGTAATGAAGTACTCAAGAGTGATCCCGCAAAAAAAGTTATGTATATTTCCATTGAAGAGTTTTTGAATGGAATGGTTGAAGCTATTAAAACGAAAACAAATACAGAGTTTAGGAATAAATATAGAACTTTAGATCTATTAATCATCGATGATATTCAGTTTGTTGAGAACTTCCCTAGAACACAGGAAGAGTTTTTCCACACATTCGATGCACTCTACCAAGCAAATAAACAGATTGTTTTAGCATCAGATAGACCTCCAAAAGAAATTAAAAACATTACAGACAGATTACGTACTAGACTTGAGGGTGGAATGGTTGCAGATATACAACCTCCTGATTACGAAACACGTTTAGCTATCTTACAAAAAAACATAGAAGAGAAAGAAGTTGAGATTCCAAATGAATATCTAGAAATGATTGCAAAAAGCAAGGAAAGTAATATTAGAGAGCTAGAAGGTGGCCTTACAAAAGTCATTTCACTCTTTAAGTTGGGATTAAATCCATCAAAGGAAGATATTGCAAAAATGTTGCAAATAGATATTGAGTCAAAAAGAAAAAAAATCACACCTGCTAAGGTAATAAATACTGTTGCGGATGTTTTTGATGTTAAAGCTTCAGAAATAAAGGGTAACAGAAGGACTTCATATATTGCACAGTGTAGACAAGTAGTTATGTATATACTTCGAAAAGAGTTACAGTTACCTTTGGAAAGAATTGCACGGGAGGTGAATAGAAAAGATCACACAACGGTAATTCATGCATATGAGAAGATTGATGAGATGTATAACTCTGATGAGAGATTTAGTGAGAGGATAGATTCATGTATCCACCTTCTAAGAGAATAGTTGTGGATAAGTGTGTGAGTAAGTTTTAAAAGTGTAGGGATAACTTTTCTCAAATTACATGTTAGAAGTATTGGAGTTTCGTAGAAGTGTTTATTTAATGAAGTTTTTCATTAACATTTCTTTCCACATAGAAAACATAGTTATACCAAAATTGTCCAAAAAATAATCCACATCGCTAAGTCATTTATTCACAATATAAAGTACAAGGGAATAAGATTTTGGAGCTAGGTAGATATACACATTCAAAAAAAGAACTTTTTTCTATTTAGAATCAACTTTTTAGATTAATATTTCTATACTTATCAACATATCCATACTCACTACTAAGACTATTACTTTTTAATTAAATAAAAAATATATTAGCTACAATTGTGGAAGATTTACTGTATAATGGAAGTACAAGATTTAGAAAATACTGCCCATTAGATAAGATGTTATTTCTATTAATATGAAATTTTCTTGTAATCAAGATACTTTTTCAAAATATTTGAATATTGTAAGTAGAGTTGTTACAACAAAGCCAGGACTTCCAATATTAGGTAATGTTCTTTTTGAGAGTGATAAGGGTAAGCTCACAATGAAAACAACTGATCTTGAATTAAGTATTAGTACATGGATAGGTGCTGATATACAAGAAGATGGAAAGATTACTGTTCCTGCTAAACAATTATCTGAGTTTGTTAATTCAATTCCTGAAGAGAAAGTGGATGTTGAGGTAACAAAACAGAGTTTTAATATTTCAACTTCAAATAATACTGCAAGTTTTAATACTATGCCTTCTGATGATTTTCCATCAATCCCAGAAGTTGGAGATCAGAAATATTCAGTTAGGATTAAGAAAACAGATATTGTTGAGGCTGTAAATAGAGTGGCATTTGCAGCTGCAAGTGATGATATTAAACCAGTATTAACAGGAGTAAAGGTAGAGGTTGATGATAGTGATGTTTCTTTTGTAGCAACAGATGGTTTACGTCTTTCAAGACAGAGTGTTAAGATTGAAAAAGGTAGTGGAAAGAAGAGTTTCTTAGTTCCAGTTAGAGCATTTTTAGAATTAACATACATTATTTCTGAACTAGATACTGATGAGGAGTGGGTAAGTATATATCTTTTAGAAGATAAGAATCAGGTACTATTTAGACTTTCTGATGTTGATTTAGTTTCTAGATTGATTGATGGAGAGTTTCCTGAGTACAAACAAATTATCCCAACTGGATTTGAGACTAGATGTGTAATAAAGAGAGATGATTTTCTTAATTCTCTTAAGGTTGTAAATATCATTGCTAAGTCTGTTTTAGGAAATAAGATGATATTAAACATTAGTGCTAAGAGTGGTAAGGTATCACTTTCTGCAACTCAGAGTGATTTAGGTAAAAATGAGAGTACCTTTAATGGGACAATAGAAGGTAAAGATATTAAGATTGCTTTTAGTGCAAGACTTCTTGCAGATATCTTAAATCATCTTAATTCTGAAGATATTATATTTGAGTGTTCAGAAGCAGTTAAACCAGGAGTATTTAAGATTGAAGGAGATAAAGAGTTTGTACACCTAGTTATGCCTATGATGCTTTAAGGTTATTTGTTTAAGTTTTAAATCTAATTCTCTATTTTGATATAGAATAAAAACAAATAATATTATATTGAAAGGAAAATATATGAGAAAAAACTCAAAACTTTATTTAATAGTAGTAGCTTTTTTAATATTAGTTGCTGCAGTAGGAGTATTATTCTGTAAGAGTAGGAATCAAAATAAGAATGGTGAAAAAACTAGAAAGTTAATTGTAAACGAAATTAAAAAAGAAAGTTTAACAAAGTTAGATGCTGATATAAAAGTAGAAGAGATAATTGTATCTGTTAAGGATGGAAAAATTGAAGATCTTGAAGAATTAAATGATTATCCTTTTTATAAAGATTTAGAAATAGCAGATAAGTGTGAAAAATTACTGTTGTCTTCAATTTTTGTAAAAAGTGATCAAAATGTTCCTGAATATAATAAATTAAACAATTATGATCTTTCTTGTGGAAATATTGAAAATGAGAAAAGTGCTAAAATTGCCTTCTCAAAAGAAGAAAAACCAATAAGAGATTATTTCATTTCAAGTGAAAATAATAAAAAATCTACAATCAATGGAGTTGATTTAGAAATATATCAAATAGGAACATCTTACATGGTCGTATTCAAATATGAAGGTATTAATTTTGATATAGAAACTATTAATTTTACAGAAACGGAATTAATAAGTTTACTAAAATCAATTATTAAATAAATAGCAACAAATCGGGCTTTAATATGCTTTATGATGCTTTAGACTTCTTCTCTTTAGCTCTATAACCTATACCATGTACTGTTTGGATAATAGCCTTATCCTGTAATTTATCTCTTAGTCTTTTTACATGCACATCAATCGTATTAGAACCAACATACTCTCTATAATCCCAAACATGATCTAAAAGCTCACATCTTGAAATAGGTCTATCTTTATTTTTTACTAAATACTCAAATAAATCATACTCCTTCTTTCTTATATTAATCTCCTTATTCCCATCATATAAACACTTTTTATCTGAATCTAGAGTTAAATCTCCGAAAGAAATATTATTATCGATATAGTTCTTAGGCCTTCTAACTAAAGATTGGATTCTTGCCAAAAGCTCTTGTATCGGAAATGGATAGCTTAAAACATCATCCCCTCCTTTATTTAGAAACTGAACTTTTTCAGACCATCCTCCCTTATTACAAACACCTAAAATCTTTGTTTCAGGAGATTTTTCAATAATGTAATTAAGAATCTCCATACTCCTATTCTTCCCAAGATTAGTATTTATTATTGCAAAATCAAAAATATTCTTTAGTACTAACCTTTTATTTACAAAAAGACTCCCATCGGTAGTAACTTTATAACCATAAGAATCAAGTGATTTTGCTAAAACCTGTGAAAGAGTATTAGAATCCTCTATAATTAATACATTCATATCTAGATATTTAAAAATTAAATTTAAGTATCCAGATATTAAAGTAGTCAGTATTTAGATTAAAAACCTAGAGAAGAAGAAAAAATGAAATTTGTATTAATATCAGCACTATCCTTTCTCTCATCTGCAACCTTCCTGTTATTTTTACTAACAAACCAAAATTTCTCTCCTACTACAGTTACAGGAGGGATAAACTACCTTAACCTTTTGGTATTAGTTTTCCTTTTTATAGTTTCTATATTCTCTCTCTTTTTTATTCTTTTATACTCTTTTTTTAAGTTTTTCAGAAAAGAATATAGTAGAAAAGATAGAGTTAAGAAAAGTTTGAGATATGCAATGATAGTAACATTAGGATTATTGGGAGTTTCCATCCTACATTTTTTTCACGTTCTTGATTTCATATGGGGATTAACAATCTTAGTTATTGCCCTTATATTAATATTTGTAGTATGATATTCATATGGCGAAAGAAAAAGATCAATTTACGAAATTAGCTGAGATTCTCACAGGAGAGAAGAATTTAAGAGATAGAGAGGCAAAGATTAGAAAGGAAAAAAAGAAAGCAATTCAAGAGGAAAAGGATAGAAGAAGGGCTAAGATAGTCAAAGGTGAGGATGTTTTAGAGGTAGAGGAGGTTCAGAAGAAAGAGGTTGTACAAAATATTAAACTTTTTCAATGGAAAGCACCTGAGAGATACGAGATTAAGTTGAATAATAAAGGATTTTTGATAATCCTAGCAGTTTCATTACTTTTCATAGTCCTTTTAGCAATTTTAGGTAAATATTATCTAATTGCAGCAATAATATCTGTTCTTTTTGTAATATATGCAGCAGGTACAACTAAGCCTTTAATAGCTACACATAAGATAACGGCAAGAGGTATAGATACAGCAGGTAAATTGTATGAGTGGTATATGTTAGAAGATTTCTATTTTTCTAAAAAAGGCGATTTATATACCTTGATGGTACAAACAAAATTGAATTTTCCCAAAGCATTAGTATTACTTTGTAAGGAGAAGGATAAGGATCCTTTGTTTGTAATATTACAAAAGAATCTTCTTTACAAAGATATTAGAAAGAAGCAGAGTAGGATAGATATTATTTCATATGGAGAGTATATTCCATTGGAGAAGGTTTAGTATTTCTTCCCTTTTCGAATTTAATATTGGCTAAGAACCCTTATTTAATGGTATAATATACTAGGGAGAGATGCCTGAGTGGTTGAAAGGGAAGCTCTCGAAAAGCTTTGTGTGAGCAATCATACCGGGGGTTCGAATCCCTCTCTCTCCGTATTCAAAATGAAAAACGAAAAGCTAGATAAAACACATTGGATAATACAATTTTCGGTTTTAACTCTTTCATTTTTCGTATTTCTTTTTCTTCCTAAGATAGTAGATCTAGAAAATCTTTTTTCAGAACAACTCTCTTCTAACCTTCTTCTTTTGCCTTCTTTTCTTTTGATCTTTTCATCTCTTCTAACAATATTTCTTCAAAAAGGAATCAAACCATTTAGCAAATCTTGGATATTTAATGACTTCATATACTGGAATATCTTTGGTATTCTTCTTTCCTTTGTTGCAATCTTTCATCTCACTACAAATACCATTGTGTATGGAATCATCACTCAGATTTTTGCATATATCGCTCTTCTTCTTGGTTATGCAAATCAGTTAAGAAATGAGATAATTAAGGAGAAGGTTAAGAGAAAGAAATAGTATGCAACTACCGAAATTAAAAAGATATCAAAAGAAATTCAACTTTTCATATGCTTTTGGTGCATATCCTGTATTGGATTTGCTTAAATTTCAGAAAGAGAAAGTTCTAAAGGTTTTTGTGAAGAGGGAAGGGTTAAGTAGTGATGGTATTAATGAGATAATTGAGATATGCAAGAGAGAGAGTATTCCATTTGAGGAGAATAATTTTGTCATAGATAAGGTAGCATATAAAGAAAATACATATGTTGTAGCTGTTTTTGAGAAGTATGAAGAGGAGTTGGAGGTGGATAATAATCATATTGTTTTAGTTAATCCAAGTAATACGGGTAATTTGGGTACAATAATTAGGACAATGGTTGGTTTTGGATTTAAGAATTTGGCAATAATTAAACCTGGTGTAGATATTTTTGATCCAATGGTAGTTAGATCAACCATGGGTGCACTGTTTAGAGTCCATTTTAAGTATTTCGAGAGTATTAAGGCATATACAGAGGCCTACAACGGTCATAATATGTACCCCTTTATGTTAGATGGGGGGAAGAATATTTTAGATGTTGAATTTAAGGAGCCTTTTTCTTTTATACAGGGTAATGAGGGGAAGGGATTAGATAGTAGTTACAAGGATTTAGGTGAGAGTATATATATACCACATTCAAATGAGATTGATTCATTGAATCTTTCTGTGGCTACTAGTATTGGTATGTGGGAGTGTAGTAGGAGGGGATAGTCGTAGGAATTACATGCACAATTCATTAAAAACCCTTGTTATGTCTTGCTTTTTGTGAACATCTTGCCTAGAATATATATATGCAAAAAATACCTAAAGAAAAACAATTAGAGAAATTAGAAAACTTTGTAGTATTTGAATCTGAAGAAGGACAGGTAAATATTGATGTGTTTTTCCATAATGACAATTTGTGGTTGACACAGAAATTAATGGCACAGCTATTCGAAACTACAAAACAGAATATCAGCTTACACTTAGTTAATCTGTTTAAAGAAATGGAATTGCAAGAGAATTCAGTTGTCAAGGAATACTTGACAACTGGAAGTGATGGTAAACAGTACAAAACCCAATTCTATTCTTTGGAAGCCATAATTGCTGTTGGATACAGAGTGAATTCTAAAAAAGCAACAAGTTTTAGAATTTGGGCAACTAATATTCTAAAAGAATATACAATTAAAGGTTTTGCCATTGATGATGATAGGTTGAAGCAGATGAAGGGTTTTGGTAAGGACTACTTTGATGAATTATTAGAAAGGATACGAGAAATTCGTGCAAGTGAAAGAAGGTTGTATCAGAAATTGACAGATATTTTTTCACTTTCAGCAGATTACGATAGTAAGTCAATATTAACAAAAGAATTTTTTGCTACTATTCAAAACAAGTTGCATTGGGCAATTACAGGAAAAACAGCTGCAGAGATAATATATTCAGAAGCAGATGCAAAAAAGAAAAATATGGGTCTTAAAACATGGAAAGGTGAAGGGAAGAATAGGAAGATATTAAAAAGTGATGTGTCTGTTGCAAAGAACTATTTAGATAAAAAAGATCTTAAAGCACTAATCAGGGTTGTAAATACATATTTAGATTTTGCAGAGGATAGGGCAGAGAGGCATATTGTTATGAATATGAAAGATTGGAGTACATTGTTGGAAGATTTTTTGAAGTTATCAGAATATCCTATTCTTAAAAACAAAGGCAAAATATCGTTTAAACAAGCAAAGATTAAAGCTGGAAAGGAGTATGGCAAGTTTAGACCAATACAAGATAGGTTGTATAAATCAGATTTTGATTTGTTCCTAGAGGAAATAAAGAGGATTTCTGAAAAGTAGTAAAAAACCTCTAAAAATGGTATAATTAAGTAGTTCTTTACCAATATGGGGACGTCAGGCTATCGACAGGAGTTTGATTCTAGTTATCACAAACCGTTTGTTAAGTTCGTTATTCTTAACACACAAGATAAGTGTAAAAAACAAAATCGTCGCTTTTGCAGATAGAGTTAGCACAGGTCTAAGAGCAGCTTTTGCAGCTCCAGCCTATGCATATAACTTTGCATAAGTTTAACTGATTGATTTCGGTTAATGTCTTCTATCCTTTTCCCTAATGAGGGATCTAAGACAGTCGTTATTAGGGTACGGTTTACTATCAGGTCAGTAGGGTAGTAGATTGAGAATATAACTGAGGAGATATACTTTTTGTCTAATCTTTTAGGTATATCTTACTAAACAAGATTGGATATGTTTGTATATGGTGCTAGATGACACTTTTGGACATGGGTTCAATTCCCATCGTCTCCACCATATCAGGTTCGTTGTTGGTAATTGTTTCAAAAAGTGTTATAGGGAGAGAATAATTGGGGGTTCGATAACCTTCTATTTTGTCATACTCTAAATTCTCGTCGAAAATAAAAGAAAAGAACTTCTGTTTTTGATATACGTTATAATTTTGCCACACAGAATAAGGGTTTTCTAGCACCTGCAGAACTTCTTTAACCGAGGTTCGATAAGGAATAGAGTAATCATAGTTGGCACTTAATTTTGCTTCTAAGGATTCTATCTTCTCTGCATATTTCTCAATCTGCTTTTCTATTGCTTTTGCATTAACGTACAGATTAGTCAATGTGTCTATTGAAGTTAAATAATGTATAATCGGCTATGAAAAACCCAGGGAATACAGGATTGCGAAATGCAAATAGAGGGAAAAAAGATGAGTTTTATACCCAACTTTCTGATATCGAAAAAGAGTTAAAGCATTACAAAGATCAGTTTAAAGATAAGGTGGTCTACTGCAATGCAGACGATCCTTTCGAAAGCAATTTTTTTAAATATTTTGCTTCTAATTTTAATTCACTGGGATTAAAAAAACTTCTTGCAACAAGTTATGCTGGGTCTCCTTTTGTTGGTGGGCAAATACCTTTACTTAGTATTGAAGGGTTAAAAGCAGCTAAAAGAAAAGAACCAATGAAAATTGAAATTAATGAGGTTAGGGATAATAACAATGACGGTGCTATAAGTTTATCTGATGTAGAATGGCTTTTAAAAAACGATAAAAATATTACCATTCCTCTAAAATAAGATGGAGATTTTAGAAGCAATGAGGCAATAAAAAGTTTAAAGGAAGCAGATATTGTGGTTACGAATCCTCCTTTCTCTTTGTTCCGTGAATTTGTTGCCCAATTAGAGAAATACAATAAAAAATTCT